>ERZ838118.437-NODE-437-length-58548-cov-7.718770_pt1 | contig 58548 bp, 53 predicted proteins | sample MGYA00519863_ERZ838118 | MGnify/ENA primary metagenome ERZ838118 (study PRJEB31850, sample SAMEA3708827) | human gut metagenome | biome: human gut; feature: human-associated habitat; material: faeces | place: China | collected 2014 ...
ACTGGGCTGTTCCAGTCGCTGCGCAACCTGCGCGCGGGCCGTCCCGCCTCCTTCGCGTCGTCAACTTTGCGCCAAAACAGAGAAAGCCCGCGGGGCGGGCTTTTGGATTCTCTGGAAAAGAAAGCGGGAGCGCTCTTGCTAGGCGCGCTCCACCTTTCCGGCCTTCATGCAGGAGGTGCACACGTTGGCGCGACGGACATGGCCCTTCGCGTCACGAATGGTGATCTTCTGGATGTTGGGACGGAACATGCGGTTGCTCACACGGTGAGAGTGGCTGATGCTACGACCGGCAACCGGGTGCTTACCGCAAACTTCGCAAACCTTCGACATTGATATCAACTCCGTAGTGCTTGTTGTTTCGTTTTGGACACAGCTCGTCAACTATAGCACAGCGCGCGGCGAGAGGGCAACAGAAATTATGCGATCACCAGCAAACGCTTGCACGAGGGGCACATACCCAGCGGTGCCTGGTTGCGCAGATCGATGAGACGGCCTCCGTCGATGACCGTGCGGCAGGCGCCGCAGCGGTTGCCGTCGAGCACGCCGATGGCCACACCGGAGCGAGCCGCCGTGCGGTTGTAGACGTCCAAAAGCTGCAGGGAGACCTTCGTCTCCACCTGGCCGCGGGCCGCCTCCAGCTTGGCGATGGCGAGCTTGAGGTCGCCCCCCTGCTTCTGGAACGAGTCGATGGCCTCCTGCTCCTTGGCGCCGATCTCCTCGAGGGCGAGCGAGATCTGGGCCTCCATGGCGCTGATCTTGTCCAGCTCGGCGGCCGCTGCGGCGCGGTCCTCGGCAATGGTGGCGCGGCGGCGAACGATGCCGGCCAGCTCCTTGGTGCGGGCCTCCACGTTGCGGAAGTCGCCGTGGGCCGCGTCGATGGCGGCCTGGACGCCGGCCTCTTTCTTGGCGAGCGACGCGTCCTCGTCGTCGATGCGGGTGATCTTCTTCGTAGTGGCGCGCTTGAGCTCGGCCACCTGCTCGGATTTGGCCTCGATGGCGGTCTTCTTATCGCGGGCGGCCACGATGATGCCGCGCTGGGGCAGCTCGTCAAGTTCTTTGCTCAGGCGCTTGATCTCGAGATCGATGCGCTGCAGTTCGAACAGACCTTCGATATCGTCGCGCGTAGCCTCCATGGAACCTCACTTTCGATCTCTGTTTTCTCCCTGACAATAATAGGCGAAAACCCAGATCTTGGGCAGGGGCAATGGAGAAAATTACGCAACTAGACGCGGACGGCCTCCGGCGTCCACCAGTTCTCGGACTGATCGACGAGCGTCACCGCCTCGGCGGGGACGCCGGCGCGGGCCAGCGCCTCGGCCAGCACGGCCACCAAGGGCAGCTCGCTCACATCGTGGCCGAGCTCGATGACGGCCACGTGCGCCGCCGCCAGCTCCAGCGCGGTATGGTACTTCATCTCGCCGCAGACGACGGCGTCCACCCCGGCCGCGACGAGCGCCGGCGCAAGGCTTCCCGCCGAGCCCGTGGCCGTGACGACCCGGCGCACCGCAGCGTCGGGCGCGCCCCATACCCGCGGCGCGCGCCCGAAGACCGCCATGCAGCGAGCCGCCAGGCGCGCCAAGGTCTCGGGCTCGCCGTCGTTGTCGGGCACCTCGCAGATCTGCCCGTAGCCCTTGCGCCGCGAACCCTCCAAGGGCTCAGCGAAACGCAGGGTGAACTTGAGCCCCAGCATACCGGGCAGCACCCGGGCCGCCGCCGGGCTCACATCGAGCGCCGTGTGGAAATCCATGAGCGCCACCTGGTTGCAGATGGCGGCCCACACCACGGCGCCCGGGCTTTCCAGGGCGCTCGCCTCGGGCGCGAAGCCGTCGGGGGCCTCGAGAAACGCCGGATGATGGGTGAGAAGCACGTTGGCCCCAGCCTCGGCAGCCGCGGCCACGGCAGCCGGCGTGGCGTCCAGGGCCACGGCCACCCGGGTCACGGGCAGCGAGCGCTCCCCCACCAGAAGCCCGGTGCGGTCCCACTTCTCGGCATCCTCGGCCGGGAACTCCTTCAGCAGCGCCTTCTCCAGGCCGCCGATGGTCATGTTGAACGTACGCGGCGCGAGATGGGACTCGCCCCGCTTGGAAAGAGCCTCAGTGCTGGCCTTGTCGGCCTTGTTGAACAATCCCATATGATCAGCTTCTTTCTTGGAACGGAATCGGCGCGCCCTATCGCGGACGCACCCTATTCGATGGTAATGCTTCGGCGGTCGCCTGTGGCTGTCGGGACGGTAACGCTTCTGTAGCCCGCCTCGTACATGAGCCCGTAGGCGCGCTCGATGTCCCGGGCCACGTTGACCGGATCGTGGGAATCGCAGCCCACCGTGCAGGGCACGCCGGCACGGCAGAAAGCGGCGAGCAGCCCCGGGGCGGGGAACATCTCGGCGCAGGCGTAGTAGGCGCCCGACGTGTTCACCTCCACCATGCGGCCGCCGGCGCGCGCCGCCTCGGCCATCTCATCGTAGAGGCGCTCCAAGTTGAAGCTCGGATAGTAGCCGAACTTCTTCGCTAAGTCAGGATGGCTCATGGCGTCGTAGGGAAGGCTCGCATTCGAAGCCGCCTCGCACCACAGCTCGCCGTAGCGGCGCCAGATGGCATCCGGTGCGCCGGGCTCCGTCCAGCGGGCCTTCTGGTCGGGGTCGTCGAAGGCCCAGCCGTCGATGAAGTGCACCGACAACAGACGGAAGCGGAAGGGGGCCAGAGCGTCCTCGGTGAGCTGGCGGTCCTCCAAGGCGCCGAGGTAGTCCATCTCGGTGCCGGTGACGAACTCGATCTGCGGGTGCCGGGCGCGGGCCTCGTCGATCTCGGCCAGGTAGGCATCGACCATCGGCGGCCTCATGGAGAGGTACTCGTCGGGGTCGAAGGCCTCAGAGAGCGGGAAGTGCTCGGTGAAGGCGAGGGTGGTCAGGCCGGCGGCCGCGGCGGCGTCGGCGTACTCGGCGATACTTCCGATGCCGTGGCCGGAATAGACGCAATGGCAATGGGTGTTTACGAGTTCCACTTAATTGTTCTCCTTGTCCACGTGTGGACTGGGGGCGGAAGCGCCGTATCTGAATGGCTTATGCTATCTGTCCGCGGTCGAGGAGGCGGAGGAAGTGCCGTGCTCAAACAGCATTGAAGTGCAGGGCTCACTGAGGGTTCTAGCATTGCCAAATGCACTTCAATGAACTGCGCGCGGCACCACCTCCGCCTCCTCGACCGCTGCACTCACTCAGATGCGGCACCACCGCCCCCACCCCACACGCTGCTCTTACGAATACGAATGTCTTACCAGTTTAGTACCTTCTTTAATGCCTTCTCGAAGGCCGCTATGTCGGCCTCGGTGGTGTATCTTCCCATGGAGATGCGCAGGGCGTTGTAGGATGTATCGCCGGTGATGCCCATGGCGCGCAAGACGTGGCTCGGCTCCAGGGAGTGGCTGGAGCAGGCGCTGCCGCCGGCGACGCAGATGCCGAGCTGGTCGAAGCGCAGCACCATGGTCTCGCTCTCCCACTCGTCGGCCAGGCCGTGGACGATGTTGGGGAGGAAGTCGCGGCTGCCCGCATCCACCTCCACCGTGGGCTGGATGCCGTCGGTGGCGGCTATGGCCGCGTAGAGGCGGTCGCGCAGGGCGCGCAGGCGGGCGGACTCCTCCGGCTCGGCCTCCTGGGCCGCCTCCAGGGCAGCGACGAAGCCGGTGATGCCGGCGACGTTCTGGGTGCCGCTGCGGCGACCGGATTCCTGACCGCCGCCCAAAAGGTACGGGGAGAAGGGAGTGCGGGCCTTCAGGTACAGGGCGCCGACGCCCTTGGGGCCGCCGATCTTGTGAGCCGAGAAGGAGGCCGCGTCCACGTCCAGCTCCTGGAGGTTCAGAGGCATCTTGCCCAGCGCCTGCACGGCATCGGTGTGGAAGAGGGCGCCACGCTCGTGGGCCAGCGCTGCCAGCTCGCGGATGGGCTGGATGGCGCCCACCTCGGAGTTGGCCGCCTGCACCGAGACGAGCACCGTGTCATCGGTGAGCGCCTTGGCGAGCGAGGCGGCCTCGATGAAGCCCTGGCGGTTGGGGCGCAGGTAGGTGACGCGCACGCCCTCGGCCTCCAGACGGCGGCATGGCGCGAGCACGGCGTCGTGCTCGATGGCGGAGGTGACGACGTGCAGGGCGCGATCCTTCTGGCCGCCGAGGCGCCGCTGCTCGGCCGCCGCCTGCACGAGGCCGAGGATGGCCGCGTCGTCGGCCTCGGTGGCGCCGGAGGTGAAGACGATCTCATCGGGGCGCCGGGCGCCCAGGGCCCGGGCCGCGCGGCGCCGGGCGCTTTCCAGAAGGTCGAAAGCGGCGCGCCCCACCCCGTACAGGGCGTTGGCGTTGGCGTTCACGGCGAGGTTGGCCGGACCGGACACCTGGAAGGGCGCCATGGCGCTGGCCGCCTCGGCGCACAAGGGGGCGGTGGCGGCGTAGTCCAGGTAGGTGAAGTCCGCCGCCGGCTCGGGCAGGGTGGCGTCCTCGGCATCGGCGCGCCCCTCGGCCATGGCCACATCGGCCGCCAACTCGCGCTCGACGGCCGCAAGGTTTTCCGCAGTGTTGCTCATCGCGCTCCTTCTTCTTCCCAATTCCATTGGCCGCGGGCCAAGGCATTCTCGCGGGCCTCATCGGCCGCGTCTTTCACGGCGCCTATGGCAGCCCGCGGGTCGTCGGCCTTGAACACGGCGTTGCCGCAGACGAGCACATCGGCCCCGGCAGCAGCCACCAAAGGCGCCGTGGCCAGCCCGATGCCGCCGTCCACCTGGATGAGCAGCTCCTCGTTGCCGGCCGCCCGCGCCATCTGCACCACCTCGGCCACCTTCAAATCGGATCCCGCGATGTAACTTTGACCGGAGAAGCCCGGCTCCACCGACATGACGAGCGCCATGTCAAGCTCGGCGATGACCGGCGAAAGCGCGCTCGCGGGCGTCTTGGGCTTTAAGGCCGCCGCTGCCAGAAGGCCCGCCTCGTGAATCTGGGCCACGGCCCGCTTAAGGTCGGCTTCGTCCAGCGCCTCCACGTGCACGTTCAAAAGGTCGGCGCCGGCGTCGATGAACCATGGCAGCTCGTCCAGCGGGTTGTCGATCATGAGATGCACGTCGCACAGAAGGTTCGTGGCGGGCTTGAGCTGCTTCAAGAGCGGCACGCCCATGGTGAGGTTCGGCACGAAGTGGCCGTCCATGACGTCGATGTGGACGAAGGCGGCGCCGCCCTCCTCGATCATGCGAATGTCCCGCCCGAGGTTCATGAAATCGGCGGACAGGATTGAAGGGGCGATTTTCACAGGTTGGTACATAGGACGCATCCTCATCTCGCGGCTTTCCGATGGCGACATTCTACCGCGACGGCGAGGCCCCGACGGCCTATAATGACCATCAGCGGCAAACCTGCACGGAGCGGCCCGGCGCCCACGGCCGGCCCCGCAGATGCGCCCGCGCCCCGATGGGGCGCCGACGCCTTCCGACGAGAGCGAGGACACCCATGCCCAGCACGACTCGCAGCACCTTCTTCACCTATCCGACGAAGTTCGGGCCCGTCACCATCGCCGCCGACGGTACCGCCGTAACCGCCGTCAGCTTCGGCGAGCAGAACCTCCCCGGCGACCGGCAGCCCACGGCGCTCACCACCGAGGCCGCCAACCAGATCATGGCCTACCTCGCCGGCCAGCGCTCGGCGTTCACCGTTCCCATGCGCCCCGAGGGCAGCGCCTTCCAGCAGGAGGTATGGAAGGCCGCGGCGAACATCCCCTACGGGCACACGACCACGGCCCGCGCCCTCGCCGAAACGCTGGGGCGCCCCGGCTCCTTCCGCTCCGTCGGCGCCGCCCTGCGCGCCTGCCCCACTCCCCTGCTCGTACCAACCCACCGCATCGTCACCGCCACCGGCAAGCCCACCAGCGACATCAACGCCGCCCTTCTCAAGATCGAGCAAGCACCGCAAAAGTAGCGCTCGTATGCGCCGGGGCGGACAGATCGAACGCTCTAGGCGGCGTCCTGCAGCTCGTCCAGCTTCGCCATGCACTCGTCAACCGTCGCGCCGCCCAGAAGGTCGCGCACGATAAGGCACACATTGCCCCACTGCTCAACATCCATGCCCGCATTCGAGGCGAGCACGTAGGTGTCGGCCTGCACCAGCTCGTTCAAGGGACGCAGCGGCTCGACGCAATCGACCTCGACGTTCTTCGAGGGCGAGACGACGCGGTTAGTCTCGGCGTACAGCTGCATCGCCTCGTCCGAGCAGATGACGTCCATCACCTTGAGGGCCTCGTCGCGTCCCGCAGAGCCCTCCCCCACGGCGTAACCGGTCATCGAGAGCACGGGCATCTGCCCGCGCTCGGTCGGAAAACCGATGACCTCCATATTGAAATCGGGGCTCCCGTAGGCGGTGTCGGTGTTGGCCGCGCCCCAGTAGGCCATGACGATGGGGCAGTCCCCCGCCATGAAGTCGGCGCCCTCGCCGACCCCCTCGAAGGCCTCGCTCACCAGCGCGTTTTCCGCATCGATGTAGCCCGCGTCAATCAGCGTCTGCAGGAACTCGAAGCCGGGGCGCAAGTAGTCGCTGTAGCGGGCCCGCCCCGCATTGAGGGCCTCAATCTCGGCGGCCGTGTCCCCACCGTTGTACAGGTCGGCATAGGCCTGGGCGAACACGAAGGTCTCCAGCCACCAGCGATTGGCGCCGACAGGCGTATCGTAGCCCTTCTCCTTCAGCACCCGGCAGCACTCCAGAAACTCCTCGGGCGTGCTCGGCAGCGAAAGCTCGCACGCATCGAAGATGTCCTTGTTCACGAACAGGCCGTAGGCCACCACCTCCTGGGGAATGGCCACCAGCTTGCCGTCCACGGTGTTGGCCACGCGCACCACCTCCCGCAGGTTCTGCGCGCAGGAAAGCCCCGAAAGATCGGCCAGGTGCCCCTCCGAGCCGAGGGCCACGATGGCGTCGGTGTTCAGCAGGTACAAATCGTCCTTGTTGCTGCGCGCCCGCTCGAGGCACACCTCGTCGTAGGTTTTCTCCTGGTAGTCCTCGGCGGTGTAGGTGCGGTAGGCCACCGTGACCCCGAGCCGCTCCTCGGCCATAGCGATGGTCAGGTCGCTCGCCGTCCGGGCGGTGTTCTCGGCATCGGGATTGGCCTTCTCCATGGGGCTGAAGAAGTTCACCCTCACCACCGAGGCACCCTCGTCCTGCACGGCCAAGTTCACGCCCTCCTCTTGAGCGCACGCAACGAGCGCGCAGAGCGCCAAAGCGGCGAGGGCGACAAGGGCGGCGCGGGCAAGGCCGCGTTTCTTAAGATGCATCATGCTCGTCCTTTCTCAACATGCCGATCAACGGCGCGCTTGAGGTCGTCGATTTCCAAAGGCTTCGCCACATGGGCGTTCATGCCGGCGGCCAGCGCCGCCTTCTCGTCCTCGACGAAGGCGTCCGCGGTCATGGCTATGATAGGTATCGTGCGGGCATCGGCGCGGTCGAGGGCGCGGATGGCGCGCGCGGCCGCGTGCCCGTTCATCACCGACATCTGCACGTCCATGAGGATGGCGTCAAACTCGCCGGGGGACGCTTGCTCGAAGCGCTCCACCGCCAGCTGGCCGTTCTTCACGATCTCAACCGTGGCGCCCTCGAGCTCGAGAAGCTCGGTCAGGATGCCGGCATTCAGGAAGTTGTCCTCGGCGGCCAAAAAGCGCTTGCCCTCGAGCACCTTGTCGTAGGCCGCGACCTCGGCGGCCCTGCCGGTGCCGACGATGTCCTCGATCTTGTGCTGCAGCGTGGACGCGAAAAACGGCCGCACAAGGACACCGGAGCAAGGGGGCAAAGGAATGCCCTCCTCCCTGTCGAAATGATGATCCGGCACGAAAATGACCGGCACGGGGCCGGCCGCGCCCTGGCCCTCGGCGGCCGCGGCGGCGCGAAGCTCCTCGGCGGCCCCCGCGCACGCCTCTCCCAGCGTGCCGCAGCACAGGATGATCGCCTGGTAGCCGCCCTCGCTCGCGGCGCGGCGCGCCAGCTCCATGCCCTCGGCGCGATTCGCCGCGACGTCGACGCGCACGCCCGTGCCCTCCATCTGCGCCTGCGCGATCTTTTGCCCCGCCGCCGATCGATCCACCACGAGCATCGATTTGATGCCCTGCTGGCTCCAGAAGAAGCCGCGGGCCTGCTCCTCGGGGATGCGCAGCTCCAAATCGACGCGGAACAGCGACCCCTCCCCCTCGACGCTCTCGGCCTCGATGGTGCCGCCCATCAGCTCGACGAGGCTCTTGGTGATGGACATGCCCAGCCCCGTGCCCTGCACCTTGTTGGTCGTGCTGTTCTCGGCGCGGGTGAAGGAGTCGAAGATGGTCTCCAAAAACTCCGGCGTCATGCCGTAGCCGTTGTCCTCCACCTCGATGCGGATGCGCTCGAACTGGCTCGAGTGCTGCGAGAGCCCGATGAAGCGAAGCCAGATGTCGCCGCCCTCCGGCGTGTACTTCACGGCGTTGGAGAGGAGGTTGATGAGGATCTGGTTGATATGGGTCTCGTCGCCGATGACCCGCTCGTGGTCCACGTTGACGATCTCGGTGTGGAAGGCCTGGTGCTTGTCGCGGGCCATAGGGGCGATGATGGACTCGATGGCAACGAGCGAGTCGCCCAGATCGAACTCGGTCAGGTTCAGCGTCGCCTTGCCGCTCTCTATCTTCGAGATGTCGAGCACGTCGTTGATCAGATCGAGCAGATGGCGACCCGAGGCCATGATCTTGCTCGCGCAGTCGCGCACCTTCGCGGGATCGTCGGCCTCCTTGGAGATAATGGTGGTGAAGCCGAGCACGGCGTTCATGGGCGTGCGGATGTCGTGGCTCATGTTGGCGAGGAAGGCCGACTTCGACTCGTTGGCCGCCTGGGCCGCCTGCAGGGCGCGCGTCAGCTGCTCGTTGTGCAGGGCGCGCTCGGCGGCGCGGGCGCGCTGGGTCTCGAGCTGGCGCCGGTGGTGGTAGGCGTAGATGGCCAGGCAGAGCACGAAGGCCGCGGCGGAGATGGCGATGACGAGCCCCAGGGCCACGTTGACCGCCTGCGCCTCCCGCTGGATGGCCGAGGCGGGCACGTAGCCCACCGAGTACGCGGTCCCGTCGTTGACCGGCCACAGGTAGCACAGCGAGTCGCGCCCCTTCACCTGGTGCGAGAACATGACCGACGTCTTCTCGGCGATGCCGCCCTCCACCAGCTCCAGCGTCTGAGCGTCCACCACGTTGTTGGCCCGGTAGAAGTCCTCCAGGTTCAAGTGCCCCGCGTCACGCTCGCCCATGCCCTCGGGCTGCAGCACGAAGCGCTCCGTGGCCGCGTCCATGAGGTAGAGCACGGCCTGCTTGTCGTAGAAGCCCACCGGCAGCGACCGGTCGATGGCCTCGTAGGTGTACTCGGCGTACAGCGTGCCGACATCCTCGCCCTCGCGCGCTATGGGACAGGCGATGGTGTAGACCCACGTGCCCGCATCGTTGACGTAGGACTGCGACACGGGCAGGCCCGCGATCGCGCCGCCGGCGGAGAAGTCGAGCTGCTCGGGAAAAAGGGCTCGCCGTCGTTCGAGGCGCCGGCCTCCTCGCCCGCGAGCACGACGGACAGCTTCGAGGTGGTATCGTTGTTCCTGAGGTTCAGGACGTAGGACGAGGGGTCGGGCGCCGCGGCGATCTCCTCGGCGACGAGCTGCTGGAACTCGGCCTCGCTGCGCATGATGGCCTCGACGGTGTTCCGCATGAGGTTGAGGTTCTCGTTGAGATTCTGGATGGCCGCGTCCGACATGTCGTCATAGGTCTTTTTCGCCACTCCGTAGATCGAGGCCCCCATGAGCGCGAAGATGAGAACAACCGCGACGATCCAGCGGATGTACGTCTTCTTTTCGCCGTTGCCTTCCACAATTACCTCCGTTCGAGACGTTCTGCTAACGTTACGGTATTGACGCGAAAACCGCAAGCGGCAGACGACCTCCGGAGCCCCTTTCGCAGATGACCTGCAAATAAAAAGCTCCTCCAGCAGGGGAACCGGAGGAGCTTTGCTCAGTACGCACGGAGGAGAAGGGGATAACGTGCGCATGGAAATCGTTTCCGCCGCGAGGGTTTTGAGAGAGGAGAGAGGAGGGTTCACGCAGGAGACGGTGCGACGGAAAGCTCGAATTGGTTGTCAAGGACCTCGCGGTACGGGCGCCCGGTTGCCCGGATTTCCGCCCTTCCGCTCGGCTGATGACAACAATAAGGCCTTCCCGTCCTCACAGAAGCGGGAAGGCCCGACGGTTGCGACCATGTATGCGCCCCGTTTACCTGGCGAAATCTTAAGGCAATCGCTCGTATTTTACGAAGCAAGCCCGAGATTCGGGGCGGGGGTGCCGCGCGCAGTTCGGTCTATGGCAAACAAAAAGGCCCGAATCCCCGGGCGAGAAATGCCATAGACCGCTGTCTGAGCACGGCACCCCCGCCCCGAAGCTCGGGCTGGACAGCTGGAACGAGCTTACTAGTAGAACTCGCTCTTAAGCGGCCGATCGATGAGGGCGGCCGCGGCCTCGCGCGGGTTCACCCCTTCCCACACGACGCTGCGCACCGTGTCGGTGAGGGGCAAATCGACCCCGTAGCGGGCCTCGAGCGTGGCCAGGGTCTTGCAGGCGATGGCCCCTTCCACCACCATGTGGGTCTGGGCCGTGAAATCGTCCAGGGTAAGCCCGCGGGCCACGTACTGCTCGCCGAAACGGCGGTTGCGCGAGTGCTGCGACATGCAGGTGACCACCATGTCGCCGGCACCTCCCAGCCCCATGCAGGTGAGCGCCTCTCCCCCGGCCGCCACCACCATGCGGCTCATCTCGGCGAGCCCGCGGGTGATGAGCATGGCCGCGGTGTTGTCGCCGAAGCCCATGCCGTAGGAGATGCCCACGGCAATGGCAATGACGTTCTTGAATGCGGCGCACAGCTCCACGCCCACCGGGTCGTCGGAGGTGTAAGTGCGGAAAAATCGCGTGGCGAACAGATCGCGGAAGAAGAGCGCCGTCCCTTCGTCGGCCGAGGCCACCACCGCGGCCGACGGTTTGCGGCAGATGACCTCCTCGGCGTGAGTCGGGCCCGACAGCACCGCCATACGGCCCGCGTTCCCCAGCTCAGCGGCGAAGGTATCGATAGGCAGAAGGCCCGTCTTCTCCTCCACGCCCTTCGAGCAGATGACAATGGGGGTCGCAGGCGCGACGAGTTTTCGCAGGTCGGCGGCCACCGAGCGCAGGGCGGCCGAGGGCGTCACGATGACCACGGCCTCGGCGCCGTCGCAGGCAGCCGCGTACTCGGCGGTGGCGCGGATGGCGGAAGGAAGGCGGTAGTCCGAGAGGTACCGAGGGTTGCGGTGCTCCTCGTTGATGGCGCGGGCCACCTCGGGCGTGCGGGCCCAGAGCACCACCTCGTGCCCCGCTTCCGCCAGCACGAGTGCCAGCGCCGTTCCCCAGCTGCCAGCTCCTATCACTGCTACGCGCATATCGATCCTCTCTCTTGGTTGAAGCTCCCCCGGAGCGGAACCGCCGGGTACCTTGATTCGCTCAAACAGTCCTCGATGGTATCGAAGGCAATAAGATCGTTTTCTCCCCTTATCGCTGCGCCTTCGATACCATCTGCGGAACTCGCTCGGTCAAGGCACCCGACGTTTCCGCTTCACTCAACCATGGTTGATGCTTAGGCTGTCTTCTTGCTCCCGATCTTGTTCTCCGTGCCCGCGCGCAGGCGGGCGATGTTGGCGCGGTGGGCCCAGATGACGACGCAGGCCGTGGCAGCGATGATGAGCCAAGGTACCCACTGGCCCCAGTAGAAGTACAGGGCGAGCAGCGGGCAGATAGCCGCCGCGGCGATGGAGCCCACGGACACGCAGCGGGTGACGGCGATGCCGAGGGCGAACGCGGCGATCTCGATGAAAAAACCCACCGGACCGAACACGAACCACAGGCAGGCAGCGGCCACTGCGATGCCCTTACCGCCTTTGAACTTGAGCCAGGGGCTGAAGATGTGGCCGAGCGTGCAGCCCGCGAAAGCGACGGCCAAAGCGAGGCCCACCGGATTCAAAGCCGGATTGCCGAAGATGCCGAGAAGCAGCTGGCCGTCGGGAGTGGCGGCGTCCGCCGGCACCGCGGCTATGGCCGGGGCGAACACAAAGGCCGCGAGCCAGCCGGACAAAAGCCCTTTCCCGAAATCGAGCACGAACACGAGCGCGCCCCCGACCTTCCCCATGGCGCGGAAGGCGTTGGTGGTGCCGATGTTGCCCGATCCCTCGTCGCGGATGTCCTTGTGAAAGGCCAGCTTCGAGACGATGACGCCCCAGGGGATGGAGCCCAGCAAAAACGAGACGATGAACGACAGGGTCAGATACGTGATGACGGTGTCCACGGGCTAGTCCTTCTTCTTGAACTTGAGGCGGATGGGAGTGCCCTCAAGCGGGAAGGCCTCGCGCATGCGGTTCTCAAGATAACGCTCGTAGTTGTCGTCCACGACATCGGGGCGATTCACGAAGAAGGTGAAGTGGGGCGGGCAGGTACCGGTCTGGGTGAGGTACTTCATGCGCAGCACCGCCTTGCCCTTCGACACGGTGTGCCCCGTCTCGCGGATGCCGGCGAGCCACGTGTTCAAACGGGCCGTGGGGATGGTGCGGCTGTAGTTGGCGTACACATCGTCGATGGCGTTCCAGATGCGGTCGACGCGCTTGCCGGTGAGCGCGGAGATGGCCACCACCGGCGCGTAGCCCACGAACGTCATGCGGTCCTCGATGCGCTCGCGGATCTTCGCCTTCTCCTCGGGGCCCTCCACGATGTCCCACTTGTTCAGCACGATGACCATAGCGCACCCGCGCTCGGCGGCGTACCCGGCCACGCGCTGGTCCTCGTTGGTGAGGCCCAGGGTGCCGTCGATGACGAGCAGGGCCACGTCGGCGCGATCGATGGCGCGCATGGCCCGCACGAAGCCGTAGTACTCCACGTCCTCGTCGATCTGGCTCTTGCGGCGCAGGCCCGCCGTGTCCACGATGCGGTACATCTGCCCCTCGTGCTCTACCAGGGTGTCGATGGCGTCGCGGGTGGTGCCGGCCACGTCGGACACGATGGAGCGGTTGTTGTTGGTGAGCTTGTTGGTGAGCGAGCTTTTCCCCGCGTTCGGGCGGCCGATGATGGCCACGTTGATGGCCTCGACCTCCTCTTCCGGAACGATCTCTACCTTCCGCAGCTCGTTCACGACCTCGTCCAGCAAGTCGCCCGTGCCGTTGCCGTGCTGGGCGCTCACCGGCCACGGGTCGCCCAGACCCAGTGCGTAAAATTCCCACACTTCATCCATGCGGGCCGGGTTGTCCATCTTGTTCACGGCGACGAACACCGGCTTGCCCGCCTTCTGCAGGATGCGGGCCACTTCCTCGTCATCGGTGTTGATGCCGGCCTTGCCGTCCACGAGGAAGATGATGACGTCGGCCTCGCGCGCCCCCTCGAAGGCCTGGGCGCGGATGGAGCCCTGGAAGGCGTCGTCGCCGCCCATCTCGATGCCGCCGGTGTCGATGAGCATGAACTCGACGCCGTTCCAGTCGGCCTTGTGGTAGCTGCGGTCACGGGTGACGCCGCGCATCTCGTGCACGATGGCATCGCCGGTTTGGGCGATGCGGTTGACCAAGGTGGACTTGCCCACATTCGGGCGGCCCACGATGGCGACGATGGGAAGGGCCATGGTTATCCTCGCTATTCTTTACGGCTCGTCTTGGGCGAGCTTGATGATCTCAGGCAGATAATCGCAAGGGTTACAGGATACCACGGACACCGAAGCACCTGCCGCGTTTTCGATATCCTGCACGGTCATGTCATCGAGTGTCACGCCGTTGTCGTTGAAGATGACGCTCGGAAGGAGAAAGAGCTGACGGGTCCCTCCGGGGGCAGACGCGCGGTACTCTGATTCGCTCAGACAGTCCTCGCTGGTATCGAAGGCATCAGGGCTATTCACTCCCCTTCTCGTTGCGCCTTCGATACCATCTGCGGAACTCGCTCGGTCAGAGCACCGCGCGTCTGCCCCCTGCTCAACCATGGTTGAGTTCTTCTCTTCCTCGCTGGCGGCCTTGATGGCGGGGGCGATGTCTTGGGCGGTGAGGAGGCCGGTGACGTTGACGTTGCCGCCGAAGTAGTCGTTTCTCACCGTAAGGGGAACGAGACGGCCGGCCAGGGGGCTGTTCGCGATCATGGCGTCCAGGAAGGGCTGCATGGCCTCGCCGACGATATAGCGGGCCGTGAGGTTGCGGGCGGCCAGGGCCTCGGCGGCGCGGGCAGCCAGGCCGTTTTCGCAGACCTCTTCGAACTCGTCCACATAGGAGCGGACGATGCCGATGCCGTCCTCGAACATGTCGTAGTCGCCGTAGTCGGAGGCCGGCGGGATGTGGGCCGGCGTGGCGGCGCCGAAGGCGTTCACGTAGAACTCGTCGGCGGCGAAGACCCAGGGCGTCCCCCGCTCGGCCCGGGCGCGCTGTTGGAAGGGGGCAATCACATCGATGACGCCGCGGGCGGCCTCGGGGGTGGTGAAGCTCTCGCGCAGGGACGTCTGGTGCTTGGTGAAGCCCAAAGGCACGATGCCCACGCCGTTTATGCCGGGGCGCTCCCAGGCCCATTCCAACGTCTCGCGCAGGGCGTCGCCGTCGTTCACGCCGGGCATGAGCACGATTTGGGCGTGAGCCTCGATGCCGGCCGCCAGCAGGCGGTCGAGGGCCTCAAGGCCGTGGGCGGCGTGCTTGCCGATCATGCGGCGGCGAAGCTCCGGCTCGCTCGCGTGCAGGCTCACCCGCAGGGGGCTGATGCGCTGCTCGATGATGCGAGCCTCGTCCTCCGGCTTCAGGTTCGTGAGCGTGACGAAGGTGCCCGACAGAAAACTCAGACGGAAGTCGTCGTCGCGCAGCACCAGCGAGGGGCGCACGCCGTCGGGCAGCTGGCGCATGAAGCAGAACACGCAGGCGTTGCGGCACAGCTTCACGGAGTCGAACAGCACGCCGTCGAACTCGAAGCCCCACCGCTCCCCCGGCTCCCGCTCCAGTTCCACCTCCCCGGCCTCGCCGTCGAGATCGATATAGCCCACGCAGATGACGTCGTCGGCCGCAAGCCAACGCCAGTCGATGATGTCGCGCAGAGGCTCGCCGTCCACCGTCGTGAGGTAGCAGCCGGGCGTAAAGCCGGCGTCATCGGCGGGGCTCTCCGGCTCCACGGCGACGATACGCGCCGCCGGCCCCTCCCACGCCGCAGCCGCCGCCTCGGCAGCCGTGAGACTCGCCTGGTCGCAGGCGACGCAAGAGGCACAGGAGGCCTCGCGCTCGATGTCTTTTCCGGGATAGGTTGCCATGGCTACAGCGTGCGCAGAAACGCTTCCACGGCGGCGATCTGGTTCTCGGGGGTGCTCGCGCCGGCCGTGACACCCACGCGGCGGCAACCGGCAAAGGCGGCCGGATCCAGCTCGTCGGCCGATTCGATGTGGAAGGTGCGCGGGCAGGTGAGCGCGCACACCTCGGCCAGCCGCGTGGTGTTCGACGAGTTTCGGCCGCCGATGACCACCATGGCGTCCACGGCCGAGGCCAGATCGGCCGCGGCCTCCTGGCGCTGGCGCGTGGCCGAGCAGATGGTGTTCTTCACGATGGGCTCAAGCCCCGCCTCGCGCAGGGCGGCCACCACCGCCTCCAAGTTCTCTCGGCGCTGGGTTGTCTGGGCCACCACGCCCACCGGATCGTACAGGCCCTCGGGGATCTCCTCGGGCGCGGCCACCACGTCCACCTTGCCGCCGGCTTCCTCGGCCCAGGCGGTGAGCCCCTCCACCTCCGGGTGCCCCGCCTCACCCACCACGATGACGCGGCAACCCTCGGCCGCGAGCTCCGCGGCGGCGTGCTGGGCCCGGGACACATGGGGGCAGGTGGCATCGACCACGGAAAACCCGCGGTCTTCCACGGCGGCCAGCACCTGGGGCGTCACCCCGTGGGAGCGGATGACCACCGACGGCGCGTTTGCATTCGTCGGGACGACTCCGTCTGCAGGCGCACCCGCAGCTGCGGCACCTTCCCAGCGGATCTCCTCCACGGAATCGACGGCCTCGGCGCCGCGAGCGGCCAGATCGGCCACCACCTGCGGGTTGTGAATGAGCGGCCCGAGCGTGTAGGCCCGCCCACCATCGGCAATGACCTCGTCGGCCATATCCAGCGCCCGCTGCACCCCGTAGCAGGCTCCGGCCCGTTTCGCGCGAATCACTTCCACGGCTAGCTCTCCTTCGCTTTCGCGGCGGCCTTGGCGGCTTTCTCGGCGCGAGCGGTGCGGGCGGCGCGGGCCAGCTCCTCGCTCGTGTGGCGCGGGATGGGATGCTCAGCGAACACCGGGGCGTAGTCGCGTGTCTCGGGGAACAACGCCGCCATGTCCACGTCCTCGGGAGCGCAGCGGTAGTACAGCGCGAAGCACTCGCGCATGGCGTACCAGGTGCAGGCTTCCACGCGCTCGTCCTTCGGCAGGAAGTCGAAATCGCCAACGAGAATGGGATCGCCGTAGTCGACGGTCACCTTCGGGAAATGGACACGCTGGCCCTTCTGCTTGATGCGCTCCACGCCGCGCACGGTCATGGGCAGGATGGGCACCTTCGCCATGCGGGCGATTACCGACACGCCGGCGTGGATGGAGGGCACCCGGTCGGTCTTGCCGCGGCGCGTGCCCTCGGGCAGGATGCCCACGAGCTCCCGGCGCTTGAGCATGCGCACGGCGCGCTTGATGGAGGTCATGTCGGCCGTGTCGCGCTTCACGGGGAAGGCGCCCACCCGCGAGAGCGCCTGGCCGAGCAGGCCGTGGGCGTTGTCGAAGAGGCTGTCGCGGCCCATGAGGCGCACCCATTGCTTCGGGCGCGCGGCCAGGTACATGAAGACGACGTCGAAGAACGACGTGTGGTTGCAGATGACGAGCGCCCCTTCCGCGCCTTGGAAGGCGCGCAGCTTGTCGCGGTTGTCCACCCGGTAGCGGAACAGCAGCTTGCACAGGCCGCCCACCACCACGTAGGCCGCGTTGCCGAACCAGTGCGGGATCTCGTTTTCGCTGGGCTCGCCGCCCAAATCCATGTCCCACATCTCGGAGTATTTTAGAAACATCAGCGCGCCTCTCGGGCTAGCGAACAGATCTGGTCGATTACCTCTTCGATGTAGTGACTAGTGGAGTCGATGTGCACGGCGTCGTCGGCGGGGCGCAAGGGCGCCGTGGCGCGGGAGGAGTCGGCCTCATCGCGGCGGCGCAGGTCGGCCAGCACCTCGTCGTAGTCGATCGATCCGATGCCGCGGTCGACGTTCTGGCGCACGCGGCGATGGGCGCGCTCCTCGTCGGAGGCCGTGAGGAACACCTTCACGGCCGCATCGGGGAACACCACGGTGCCGATGTCGCGGCCCTCCACCACGTAGTCGCCGGCGTTGCCGATGCGGCGCTGCTGGTCGAGCAGCGCCTCGCGCACGGCGGGCGCGGCGGACACCGGGCTCACCGCGCGGTCGATCTCGGCGGTGCGGATGGCATCGGTCACCTCATCGTCGCCGATGAACACGCGGCGCGGCACCGGGTCGCCCTCCACATGCCCGAAGGCGATGTCGTAGGTGCGGGCGATAGCTCCCAAGGCCGGCTCGTCGTCGAGCGCGACGCCGTCTTGCAGGGCGCGCCAGGCGATGGCGCGGTACATGGCCCCCGTGTCCAGGCAGGAGAAGCCGAGTTCTTTGGCCACGGCCTTGGCCACGGTGGACTTGCCGGCCCCGGAGGGCCCGTCGATGGCGACGATCATTATTTCACCAGCTCCTTCAAGTCAGCAAGAAAATCGGGGTAGCTCACGGCCACGCACGTGAAATCAGTCACCGAGACGGGAATGCGCCCGCAGGCGCCCACAAGCGCCCAGGTCATGGCCAAACGGTGGTCGCCGTGGGATTCGAAGACGAGGCCCTCGGGCACCTGCAGCTGCGGGTTGCCCTCCACGAACAGGTCATCGCCCTCTTCCCAAGCGTCCACGCCAAGGAGCGCCAGGCCGTCGATGATGGCGGCAAGACGGTCGGACTCTTTCACGCGCAGCTCCCCCACTTCGTGGAACACCGTGATGCCGCGGGCGTGGGCCGCCACGAGCGCGAGCACGGGAATCTCGTCGATAACCGACGCGATGTGCTGGGAGGGAACCTCGCAGCCGCGCAGCACGGGCGTGAAGTTCACCGTAATGGTGCCGCGGGGCTCCTTGCCCTCATGTCCGCCGTAGGATTCGCGGATGTCGGCCCCCATGCGCTCCAACGTGCGCACGAACCCGATACGGGCCGGGTTCAGCGACACATTCTGGATGATGACGGAGCCGCCGGGCTTGAGCAGCGCGGCCGCGGCCACGAAAGCGGCCGAGGAGGGATCGCCCGGCACGACGACGTCGGAGGCGAGCATCTCGGCGGGGCCGGTCACGGTGGCCACGCGGGTGCCGGCCGTGGTGGGCACGTTGAATTCCGGCAGCATGAGCTCGGTATGGTTGCGCGAGGGCGCCGGCTCGGTCACCGTGGTGGTGCCGTCGGCGAAGACGCCGGCCAGAAGCACGGCGGTCTTCAGCTGGGCCGAGGCCATGGGGCTCGCGTAGTCGATGGCGCGCAGGGCGCGATTGCCGCAGACGGTGATAGGCAGCGTCTCGGGCGTCTCGGGCACGAAATCGACGCCCATCTTCGCCAGAGGCGCCACGATGCGGCGCATGGGGCGCTTCTTGAGCGACTCGTCGCCGGTAATGGTCACTTTGATGTCCCAGGGGGCCACGATGCCCATGAGCAGGCGCGCGGTGGTGCCGGAATTGCCGCAATCGATGGGGGCGTCGGGCTGGCTGGGCCCTTCGGCGCCCCAGCCGGTCACCGTGCCGGTCAGCGTGCCGTCAGCCTGGCGGTCGAGCGACACGACGGCGCCCAGGGCCTCCACGGCGCGGATGGAGGCGCGCACGTCCTCGGAGTCGAGCACGCCCGTAAGGTGCGAAGTGCCCGCAGCCATGGCCGAAAACAGAACTGCGCGGTGCGAGATGGACTTGTCGCCCGGCACGGAGACGTCGCCCGCAAGCGGGCCGCCGAGCGGCTCGATGATCGTGTAGGGTTCTGCGGCTTCGCTATTCGACATGAGCGTACTCCTTCGGCATGAGCGGACTGAACGATACGGAGAAACCGGCGTTAATCAGCTGCATCGAAAGCTGGCCGATATCGCCCTCGTCGGTGAGGATGAGGGAGAGCACGGCGTTGCCCTCGCTGATATGGTCGATGTCAATAGATTGTATATTGCAACCCACCGAGCTGGCAATGGTGCAGACCTCCGCGACGACGCCGGTGCGATTCACCATGGGGATGCGCACCTCCAGAAGCTTCTCGGTGGAGGGCACCCAGGCGGCGGGCAGCGCCCGGCGGGCATCGGCGGCCTCGGCGAGCAGGCGCGTGAACGTCTCGCGGTCGCCGGATTCCAGCGCGGCGGCGAAGGAGCCCAGGATGCCGGCCATCTCGTCGAGGCCGCTTTTTAGGGCGTCGGCGTTGTCGAAGGCGATGCCGCACCACAGCTTCGGGCTGCCCGCGGCGATGCGGGTGGTGTCCTTGAAACCGCCGGCGGCCAGCCGCATGATGGAGCCGGTATCGTCGGCGTGCGCGCTCGCCAGCTGCATGAGGGAGGAGGCCACCATGTGCGGCACATGGCTCACCACGGCCACGGCGGCGTCGTGCTCCTCGCGGCGCAGCGACACCACGCGGGCATCCAAGCCGGTCACCAGCTCGTGCAGATGCTGGAAGTCCTCGGGCACGGTAGCCCCGTCGGGGCAGAGGATCCAGTTCGCGCCTTCGAACAGATCGGCGCGTGCGCCGGCGATGCCGCTCTGCTCGGAGCCGGCCATGGGGTGTCCCGGCACATAGCGTTCGGGCGCGGGCAGAAGCTCGGCGGCCGCGGCGAGGATGTGCCCTTTGGTGGAGATGGTGTCGGTGACAACGCCGGTGTAGCCCCAGTCGCGCAGGCGGGCGAGGTAGTCGTCCACGGCGGCCACGGGAGTGGCGATAACCACGAGCTCGCAATCGTTCTCGATGAAGGAGCGGAAAGCAGGGTCGTCGGGGCCTGAGGCCGCCGCGCACCAGCCGCGATCGGTGGCGGCAGCGCAAGTGGCGGCGTCGGTGTCCACCCCGAAGACGCGGACACCGGGCATCTTGGCCGCGAGCGCCCCGGCCAGCGACGCCCCGATGAGCCCGAGCCCTATGACGGCGACAGCCGAGAAGGGCACGGCGCTCAATTCAGCAGATTCAGTCATGGAAGTGCACGCTTCCTCAATAGATAAGGTATCGGTCACCACCCATTGTATACGAAGCCGCCGCCCCCGTGCCCGAGCACCCGACAGCGGCGCATTTTCCGCACGTCTCCAGACCCTTGCAAGGGGCTATTCCATCCAGGGAATCTCCCGATAGACGACGCCGCGGGCGTCCAGCTCGTCGAAAAGCTGCTGCGGCGTAATGGCCTTCACGGAGGAGCGCTCGAAATCCTTCACATTGCGTGTGACGATGTAATCGGCCCCCGCCTTTTTGGCGCATCGGGCGACGAGGCAGTCCTCGAAATCGTTCCACTTCTGAGCCAAGGCCGCTGCCACATCTTCGGGCGAGACCCCCACGACCTGCAGGAAGGACAGATCCTCCTCGATCATGCGCTGCGCCTCGCGGCTGCCGAAATCCTTGCGCAGCAGGTAGAAGAGGTCGGTGACCATGCTTGCCGAGACGAAGGTGCGTGCCTCGCCGACGATACCGAGCAGGCAGGTGCGCCGCGAGAGCTCGTAGAACGGTTCGCGCCGACCGATGTGATCCAGGACGATGTTGGTGTCAAGCATCAAATCCATAGCGGCTCCTCAGGCGCTCGTCCCGCAGCTCGTCATCGGTGAGCGCGAGGGGCTTTTTCGTATGGCAGCGGTCGAAGGCGGCGATGCGCCGAGCGATTTCCTCACCAGACGGAGCATGCGCATCGCCGAAGGGAAGCGCGTCGTTGCGCACAGCGAAATCGAACAGCTCCCGCACCGCTTTCGAGGGCGTGGTGCCGAGCCGTTCCATAACGGCAGAGCCCTGCGATTTGATAGCGGGATCCAGCCGAACCGTAAGCACAGCGTCCATGGCTACCTCCTTTGGTATGACATGTCATACATTATAGCAGAGACGCTCTTTCCGAACAGCACAAAACACCTCGCAATGAATGGCGAGTTCCGCCGGAGGCCGCCAGCCGCTAGCCCTCCGCCAGCGCCTACCGGGAAATCCCCCGACTGGACTAGCCTACGACGAACCGCTGCAGGTCGATGCCCATCGCCTCGGCGCGCTCGCACAGCTCGCGGCCATCGAGAGCGTCCAGCTCTCCCAAATCGGCCACGGCCGGCCAAAGGCCGGCCAGCATGGCCGTGCCGTAATAGTCGCGCAGGTACTCGCGCAGCGCATCAACGTCGATGGTGGCCACAGCCGGCCTCCTCGCAAAATAGAACCAAGCTTCTATGGCGCATCAATTCCTCCAATTGCTGCTCGTTCTTCGTGATTCCCTATGGAACACTGAAAGCTGTGGCAGCATCCAGCTTAGACAGCTCGAGAGAAGTATTGCGAGAAGTACTCCCTCAGCTTCGGATCCTGCACATACACATGCGTACCTAGGATTCCGCGAGTTAGCAGCACGTAGTAAATGTTCTTGATGTAGCGATCAAGCTCCTCCTTCGAGGCCGTCGCGAAGCCGTTGCGGTCGTAGTAGCTGGCCTTGTTCGATTCAGGCACACCGTCGTCACCCAAGATGAGATCCCCGCCGACGACAACGTACGCATAGCTGAGGTCGTAGCCCTGAATGGAGTGGATGCATCCCACCTCGTGAGCGACGGCGGGATCATCGACGCCCCGGCCCACCCAGTTGTCGTACGTGCAGTTCCATTTCAGCCCTATGCCGTCGATGACGATGTCGCTCACAGCGACATCCTTCTTAGACTGCCATCTCCAAGCATAGCCTGCGACCATTCTGCTGAGGTTGTGCTCCCGGTAGTCGCGCTCAAAGCAATCGACAAAGTCCGAGAAGTCATCATGGAGAACGAAGTCGTATCCTTCGAAGGTTCGACAATCGTCTTGGGTCCCGTCAAGCACATCCTGAATGTACCTGAGATAGACGTCCCCGCCTCTCACCCTCATTTGGCTTTCGAGCTTGATGGGGTTGTCGGCCGCCTTGCCAAGCGCCCGCTTCATGGCGTCCCGCCCGAGGCAAGATGGGCCGATGCTCTGAAGCGGGTCGTAGAAGAAGATGGGGAGCTTCACCAGCTTGAGAATCCAATCCATCTGGGTAGCCTGCTCCGGGAGCCCCAACTCTCTGTTCACGTCGTCGTAGTTCTTGAACTGGGTGCCCAGGTTCACACGGCGCTTCAGCTTGTGCGACTCGTCCACCAGCAGGATGTCGAAGCACTTCCCCTTTCCCGGCTGATACCCCATGGCGGCCTTGACCAAGTCGGTCGGCGCGATGATGTCGGAGGGATCGAGCCCGCTGACGTTTGCCAGCGACTTGCGAAGCGTATTGCGCAAGGACGTAACTGGCTCGACTATGCGAATATTCATGTCCTTGTAGTGCGGATCATCACGCAGCGTCTTGAGCAGATAGATGGCGAGCACCGTCTTTCCTGTGCCGGGCATGCCCTCGACCACGATGGGCTCCGACTTGTCTAGCCCAGCATCAATGGCACCTAATATCTTATCCAGGGCCACGCGCTGGTCGGCGGTAAGACCCTTGAATGGGGAGTACTTGAAGACTTCCGATTCCTCGATCTGCGCAATGGTGTGATCTGCTAGCTCGAGCCTACGAAGCTCTTCCCAAAGATCCTCGAACATGGCCGAATATGCGGCCTTGCTGAAGTAGTTCGTGTCGGTCATGCCGTCGTTTTTGTTGGTGAGCCTGTAGCGACCGTCGGCATGCATGTAGCCGATGAGACGGTGCTCGTAGTCCGTGACAACCGAGGCGTTGAACTCCTCGTTGAAGATGATGTTGACGATCTCGAAGTCGCGCTTCTCCTCGCTCGCTCCGTGCTGACTCATGCGCGTCGCCACGCTCGTGGTCTGTCCGACGTACGCGGAATCCCTGTTTGCCAAAATGTACACCATAGGCCAGTTGAGGATCTTGTCCTCGGCCAGATCAAGAACCGCGAGGTCTATCTGCTCGCCGAAGCGAAACGGGCATCTGTCGATGATGAAAGGTGAACCCGTAGGAACCTCGGCCGATGCGGTTGTCTGAATGGCTATCACAGCTCGGTGTACTTTCTCGCGTTGCCCCGCGCCTTATCTGCCGGGTACTTCCTTGCGTTTTCGTCAATTTTACTACTGATAGCATCCGCCAGGTCCACGCCCAAAGTGTCTGCAAGGTAAATGCAGTAGATGACAACGTCTGCCATCTCCTTCTTCGCCTTATCGGCCTTTGCGGCAACTACCAGATCGGCGCCGGACCATTGAAACACCTCTAGCAGCTCGGCCGCCTCTAGGTTTACGGATATCGCAATGTCTTTGGGGTTGTGAAACTGGGCCCAATCTCTCTCATCCCTGAATGCCAACGCCTTATTCGCGGCTTCCTCGAAGTTCATTGCTCCTCTTTCTTGTCATTGCCCCTCACATGCCAGGGCATACGCCCGACACCTAGCATAGCGCATAACGTTCTCCAGTGCTCATTCGCCTTCTCAGCCGCTCATTGTCGGCCCGACGTATTCCCCGCACCTAGAACCTATCTGGCGCTTAGCGCGGAGCAGCATCCGGCTGCCACATCGCGAGTTAGACAGTACGCTGAATGCTGTCATGCAAACCTACGACTGCCGCATCACAGACAATATGACATAGAGCCTCCAACGGGAGAATGCACTATGATGTCGGACTAAGTGGTGGCAATCGCCCTGTTCCAGCACGCCAGATCCATATCGCTCGCCATCGTCAGCCTACTGACCGGCGTATCCAGGGCGTAGAGAGTAGCGAACTGCCCAACGGCGGCAGATGTCTTGAACCAACTAGATGAATTAAGATGCTCCTTCAAAATGAGGGACAATGTCATAAACTCAAACCTCAACCACCTCAATTAGTTAATAGGTGGCCAGTGCCGTCACAAAGCAATACCTTGCGCTCCTGCTTTAAATCGGCTACTCTAAGTTCCGTTAGGCACGCGGGCCCTCGTATTCGTGTGTCGTTTTCTTTTTTGAGGGGCGCCTTGCCAGCGCGATAGTTGGGCGATGGACAACTGAATATCGCTCGCAACTTTCCCTCGGCATCTCTGCCGGCATTTTCCACTCACAACTTCATAACCCTTAGACTCGTGCGCTCATTTTCAGGAAGGAGGTCAGCGCGGCGGTCTTTTGCTGCCTTGGAAACTGCGCGCGTATTCGGCTGTTCACGGATCATTCAATCGGATGAAAGGACACCACCATGAACGACAAGATGATTCAGAACGCTTCGAAGATGATCGAAGAGAACCTCACCGGTGACGGCAACGACGCGCCGGTCATCTGGCTGCACGGGAACGCGCGCCGCGAGATGGGGAAGCTGCGGCGGCATGCCGACATTTCTCTGTCGGCGCATTCCGTTCCCTCGCTTGTGGAGTGCGGCGGTATCGATAGCGCCGAAACGGCGGTCGCCTATCTGCTGTTCGCCAAGCGGGCGAAGTCGTTTCTCGTGAAGATCGACGAGATCGCGCGCATGAGCCTTCGCGAGGAGTTGGACCTCGCCCTTGAGGATGCGCCCGACGGGAGGCTGGTCGTTTCCGTCGATCAGCTGGCGACGTTGCTGGCGGCCAACCCGGACGCCGCAGCTTCGCTACTCGGGATCGGCGAGAGAATCGCGGAGTGGTACGACGGTCGCGTGCGGCTCGTTCTGACGGACGATCTGGGCTGCGCCGAGGTGGCCGAGGCCTGCGACGCTAAGGAGATTCCCAGCGACATCCTGGACGTCCCGATGGAGCTTGATCCGCTGGAGGCGGTGCGTCGCGAAACCCGAGACGAGACGATCCGCTGGATGTTGGATCTGCTGCAGGAATGCGGTTGCGAGCTCCCCTTCTTCAAGGGTGGTCGCGAGGCGAAAGCGGCTAACGCAGCTAGCTGCGGCTAGCTGATAGGCGGGCAGCACCGCAACACACATTGACGTTGACAGCATTCAAATCGGGGTTATGTACTGACGGGGCTGGGTGGCTTGCCGCGGCAACGGCGGCTACCTCGGGTTCAAGTTTTTAACTTGGCGAAGTAGCCGTTTTCCATACTTATCGGGAGCGGCTATTTCACTTTCTGGCCCACCACCCTTCCACCCAGCAACTGTATGGCACCATAATGCAACGTACATTTATACTAGTATTTTCGAGAAACTTTGCTATACCTCTCGCCATGGAGAATCGTGAGAACATAGGCTGGGACGAGGTTCTGGAGGGCGGCCTTGCGCCCTATAGCGAGCTGGCCGCGCCCGAGGAGGACTGGCTCGGCTCCCTGAACGAGGCGCAGCGCGAGGCGGTCACGACCACCGAGGGCTACGTGCGCGTCATCGCCGGCGCGGGCACAGGCAAGACCCGGGCACTCGCCTACCGATTCGCGTACTTAGCGAACGTGCTGGGCATCCTGCCGGGCCACATCCTGTGTGCCACTTTCACCAACAAGGCGGCCGGCGAGATGCGCCGCCGCATCCGGCGCCTCATCGGCGATGCGGACACGGGACTCATCAACACCTTCCACGGCTTGCGCGTGGCGGTGCTGCAGGCCGACGGTCACGCCCTGCAGCTGCCGAAGAGCTTCTCGGTGCTCGATAACGGCGACATCGACGCCATGCTCGCTATCGTCTATGAGGAGCGCGGGCTCACCCTGCGCGAGCGCACCTACGCCCAGGCCCGCGACAAGATAGAGATGCTGAAGACCCGCGACCGCACCGACTACTTCCACGACTTCATCGCCATGGGCGACGACGAGCTGAAGCGCCGCTATGCCGAGGCCGAGACCGTCGACGACATTATCTTCTACGGCCACCTGCTGCAGCAGAAGAAGAGCTTCGGGCTCGACTACAACGATCTCATCATCCTGACGCTGCACCTGTTCGACACCTGCCCGGAGGTGCGCCGCGCCTGGCAGGAGCGCATGGAGTACGTCATGGTGGACGAGTTCCAGGATATCGACGGCTTGCAGTACGCGCTCATGGAGGCGCTCGCGGGCCATCACGGCAACCTGTTCGTCGTGGGCGACCCGGATCAGACCATCTACACCTGGCGCGGGGCCAACGTGCGCTACCTCACGGAGTTCGATGCACACTTCCACGGCACCCGCACCATCATAATGCTGGAGAACCACCGCTCGGTACCCCAGGTGCTGTCCGCGGCAAACTCGCTCATCGCCCGCAACCGGCAGCGCATCGCAAAGGATCTGTTGGCACGCCGCACGGACGCGGGGCCGGCCGTGTGGTACCACGGCGCCGACTCCCCCGCCGAGGCCGCCTGGATCGCCGAGGGAGTGCGGGCACTGCACGGCGCCGGGGTGGCCTATGGCGACATCGCGGTGCTCTACCGGGCCCATTACGCCTCGCGGGCCGTGGAGGAAGCCTTCATCCGCGAGCAGATCCCCCACACGGTGTACTCGGGCACACCGTTCTTCGCCCGACGCGAGGTCAAGGACGCGCTGTCGTACCTGCGCCTCATCGCGACGAAAAACGACCTGGATTTCCGCCGCGTGGCCAACGTGCCCAAGCGCAATTTGGGGCGCCGGCGCATGAAGTATTTGGAAGAGGCGGCCGAGCGCGAGGGCACCACCCTGTACGAGGCACTGGAGGCCCACATCGGCGACGACATCTTCAAGGGCACGGGCGCCGCGGACTTCCTGAAGCTGGTGGAGACGTTCTCGGCCACCTACGCCGAGCGGCCCGTGTCGGCGGTGCTCGCTGACCTTCTGCAGGCGAGCGGCTACGAGCGGCTGCTGCGCAGCCCCATGCCGCCGGAGTACCTCGCCCAGGCCCGCGAGGCACAAGCCGCCGCCGATCTGCGGCTGGCCGAACGGGCCGCCGCGGCGCAGTTCTCCGCGGGCGAGCGCGTGGCCCACCCCGTCTTCGGCAAGGGCACCGTGCAAGGTGTCGATATGACCAAGCGCGCCTACGTGGTGGCCTTCGACGACCTGGAAACCTCCCGCGCCATCTCCTTCCACGACGCTCACGTTGATGTTGTTGACAAACCCCGTCTCATCGGTCTCGAACGAATCAAGCCTAGCGAACACCAACTGCTCATACACGCTCTCGAAAGGATACTTTGGGCAGATGTCCGCAAAAGCCACGGCATGACGAGAATTCTGAGTTAGAGCGGCGGTTTCTTCGGCACCGTTGATGCCCACAGCCTCAAAAGGCTTGAAAGCCGTCACGCTCACCCCCTTGCGGCTTTTCACTTCCAGCACGAACGCCGCCTGACGCGTTGCCACGATGAGGTCTACTTGATCCCAAAGAGCCCATTCCCCTCTGTTCGACGGCTCGCGCGGGAAGTACAAGTTGGGCAGAAGCTGAGCCTGGTAAAGCGGCGAGGAAACGTCGCGCACCTTCTCGAGCACCCTCTGGAACACCTCGAACTCGGCCGTCATGCCCGCCACATCGCCATACCCTGCGGGAAGACGCCATGCTCCTGCTGCCGAGTGCTCGGGAACGAGCTTGAAAGGATCGATCACTGTGCGCTCGAGCGGAAAGCCGGTGCGCAGGTACCATTCCCCCGTATAGTAGCGCGACAGAGCAAGGGCACCAAGGTCTCGCCAAGAATCTAACTTGTCAGCGCGGATATCGCCCAGCGTCTCTTCAATCGCCCGCAGCTTCCGATCCGCGTAGCGCTTCAGAGGAGCAACCCAGACAAACAGCTTGCCATTGCGCCGTTCCTTCCATTTTTCCGCCTCCTTCTTCTCCAGAAGGAGCCTCGCTTCGATCTCATCGAGCGATTCGCAGATGGCGCGCGCCCGTTCGTCATGGGCTGTTTCGGACAGAGCAGTTCCGCAGGACGGGCAGAGCCGATTAAGATACGCGCCTCCAATCTCTTCGGGGCTAAAGAGATTGGAGCATTTCGGACACAGGCACCGCACGTCCAATGGCGGTTCTTTCGGAATAACGGGCTCGGGGTTTTGCTTGCGAACCGTTCTACCAGCCTTGTTCGTCATTAACCCTCCTGGGATCGTTCGGAAAATGTTCGGCGCAAATCTCCCGCACCGTGCTACAATGCAGGAGAAGGCGGTTGCCGCTGCTACGGCGACCGCTCCACGAATTGACTAGTATTTCGTGGTTGGAGGGTCGCCTTTAGCTACTCGGCTGAGGGCGGCTCTTTCCTCTTTCTGAGTAATTCCCTGATCAGCCCTACAATGGCCGTTATCATGGTTGCCAGCTTGGTAATCAGCTCCACTGTTTCCATAGGGTGTTCCCTTCTCGCAGTGGAGCGGCCTTCCGCCTTCCCCCTAACGGATGCATCCCAGCGATGCACCCGTTAGGGGGAGCCGACTCTATGTCAATTCTAACATGGTGCTTTACGGTAAAGCAATATGCCATTTTCAACATTATTTCAAAGAAAACCTCACCTTGAAGCCCCAGGGGATTGCCTGCTGCGCTATCATTCGATGCGTTCCAGACAACCGCCTTCTGCTCGCAACGCGCTCCTGAGGCGGCTGCCCCAATCCGAGGAAGATCCCGTGACAGACCAATCGACCATCAACGTGAGAATCAGCACAACGCTCAAGAAGCGCGGAGACGACGTGCTCAGCAAGGCGGGCGGCTCCCCTTCTCAGGCAATCCGAGCGCTTTGGGCCGAAATGGCACGCACCCGAGCCGTTCCGGATTTCATATTGCGAGATCTGCGGGAAGGCGCCCAAGACGAGCGCATGCACAAGCATTCCGCTTTGCGAAGCTTGGACAACTTGGCGGGCGCCTCCGCCTCGCGAAGCGATGTCCGTCGCGACGACCTGCCTTCGGCCGCACTTCAAGCAGAGAGCGAGGTGACCTCGTGAGGGTGCTCGTTGACACTGATGTCTGGCTCGACGTAGCGCTAGGGCGCGATGGGCACGACGCCTCCCTTGCCGCGCTTTACGGCTGCATCGACGATGGGATCATCATGACCGCTGCGGCTACCACCTTGAGAGACGCATTCACCATAGCGAGCGCGGCAGATGGCTGCACCATCGCCTACGAGATGCTGGAACGCCTCATGGATCTCGCCGAGATACTTTCCGTCGACAGCATCGTATGCCGTAGCGGCCTTCAGCTGAGGCTTTCGAGCTACGGCGACAGCATCATCGCCGCCTGCGCCCGCACAGAGAACATCGACCTCGTCATCACGCGAAACACCGAGCCATTCCTCTCCTTAGGCATTCCCGCAAGCACTCCGGACGAGTTCATCGAAGAGCTGGGGTTCACCGCCATCGACCTTGGCGCCCTTTAGGGCAATGCCCTGCCCGAGGAGCGAGCTTCTCTACTCATGCAGCTGGCTTTTGGCCCAGCCTTCGTCGATGGCGGCGTTGCAGCGCTCGTCCAAAAAGGCGGCGCACTCCTCGGGAGTCGTCTTGCCCATGAGCAGATCGTGGATGCCCGTATAGAAGATTTCGCGCACTGTTTGGGTGTCGGGGTTGTTGCCCGTGAAATCCCATACGTTGCCGGCATTGGCGCGGAACAGATCGTAGAAGGGGATGTCGGCCCCGTAGCGGTCGGACACGCGCTTGCTCGCCGGTATCGCGCCCGCCGCGTAGTCGAGCCAGTGCCCATCGCCGTACACAAAGGAGAGGAAATCCCTCGCCACCTGCAGCTTCTCGGCATCGCCGTTGTCGAAGATCTGGAACCCCGAGGCGAAGGCGGTGGCGCTGCCGTCGGCATCGGGCCCCGGGAAGTTCACGAGCCCCACCGCATCGCCGTAGCGGGTGATGGAGGCGTTGTTCACCATGTAGATGGCCAACTGCCCCTGGCGGAACAAACTGGAGCAGTCTTCGATCTCGAGATTCTCCGCGTGCGGCGGGAACCAGCCGCGTCCCACGCCGTCCTGAATCCACCGGAGCGCCGACACACCCTCGGGTGCCGAGAGATTGAAGTGGCCAGCCTCGTCGTAGATGTCGGATCCGGCCGAGCGCAGAAGCGTCACGATATGGGTGTCGCCTTGGGAGCTGCCCGCGTACATCATCATCGGGAAGCTTCCCTCGGGAAGCGAGGCGGAAAGCGCGTCCAAAATGCGCGTCCACTCGCTCAGCGACCAGGCGGTGATTTCCCCTTCGGCGATGAACTCCCCAAGCCCCGCGTTGCGGAACATCTCCTTGTTGTAGGCGAGCACGTTCTGGCGCGCCAGATAGGGCATCATATACGCGCGGCCCTCCACCACGCCCATGTTCCACAAATCGTCGAAGAGGTCGTCGCGGATAGCCGGAGTGGCGACATCGTCCAACGGCACGACGCGCCCGGTGCGAATGTAGGTGGAGATGTTGAAGTAGTCGCCGTAAAGCACGTCCGGTGACTTGTCCGTATCGAACGACCCCTCGACGGCCTCGTCGTACTGGTTCTGCTCGAAGACGATGACCTCGACATCGACGGGGCGCGCGTAGGTGCGCTGGAACTCGTCGGCCATGCCCTGGATGACCATCTCCACCTGGCTGATGGAGTCGTCGAAGACGACATCGTGGCCCGTGCGGGGCACCTTGACCACCAGACGAACGGGCGCGGCACCCGTGAAGGGCAGGCTGCTGCAACCGGCAAGGGGCAGCGCCCCCGCGGCCGCGAGGAAGGCCGCTCCCGCGCAGAAGGCGCGGCGGGTCATGCCGCGACGAGGGATCGGCGGCGCGACGCTTTGCGTCGGAGACAATGCCGGCTCGATCATCCTGCGATGCGTTCTGCGGCTCTCGCTACTCATGAGGCACCGCCCTTCCGAACGGCCTCAAGCTTTTGCAGCATGACCGTCACGTTCAAAGGCTTGCTGAGAAAGTCGTCCATGCCCGATGCCAGAGCGCGATTGCGATCTTCGGCGAACGTGGAGGCCGTGCAGGCGAAGATGCGCACCGTCTTGGCATCGGCTCGCTTCAGATCGCGGATCGCGCGAGAGGCCTCGTAGCCGTCCATGACCGGCATCTGGGCGTCCATGAGGATGGCCGCGAAATGCCCCGCCGGCGATTCGGAGAACAGGCGCACGGCCTCCTCGCCGTTTTCGGCCACGGTGATGGAGAAGCCCTCCTCGGTGAGGATGGACGAGATGATGTCGGCGTTCAGCTCGTTGTCCTCGGCCACGAGGATCTCGACGGGCGCCCGAGCGGCTTCGGCACCAGACGGCGAGGAGACGGCCCGAACGGCTCCGGGGGCCCCGGGGGCTTCGACGGTTTCGGCGACTTCGGCCTCCACCTTTTCCGCGCGTTCTGAGCCTCCCACGCCTTCCGCGCTTTCTACGCTCGGCGAAATCAGCGAGGGCGCCTGGGCAGGCGTCAGCTCATCACCATTCGCGACAGTAGGAAGCGTCACGATGACGGTGAAGCAGGAACCACACCCCGGCTCGCTTTCCACCGTGATGGAGCCGCCCATCTGCGTCACGAGCAGGTAGCTGATAGACATGCCCAGCCCCGTGCCCTTCTGGGAATCGCTGTTGCGGTTACGCTCTTGCGTGAAGGCGTCGAAGACGTGCTCGGCGAACTCCTTGGTCATGCCGCAGCCGGTATCGGCGATCGACACCGTGAGCACGGCCTCATTCCCCGACGCGTACACCGCCTCGTGCACCTTCATGGAGATGCGGCCGCCCTCGGGCGTGAACTTCACCGCATTCGACAGGATGTTCATGAGAACCTGCGACAGGCGCACCTCGTCGCCTTGAAGCCACGGGTGCTCGACCGTGCGCGACAGCTCGAAGCGGATCCCGCGGTCAGCCATGGGCCCGCGCTGCATCTCGCAGACATTGTCGACCAGCGCGTTCACGTCGAAAGGCTCGCTCGTCAAATCGACCTTGCCGGCCTGCAGCTTCGACATGTCCAGGATGTCGTTCACGAGCGATAGCAGGTACTGGGCGGCCTTGCCGAGCCGATTCACGTAGTCGCGCATGGCGGTGGCGTCGTCCACGTGCCGCTCCATCAGATGGTTCAGGCCGATGATGCCGTTTAAGGGCGTGCGGATCTCATGGCTCATGTTCGAAAGGAACTCCGTGCGCGCGACGGCCTCCGCCCGAGCCTGGATCGACTGCCTCATGAACCGGTAGATGACCGCCAGCATGATGGAGATGACCGCCACCATGACCCCGAGCATGCCCACCGTCATGGCGATAAAGGGGGCGAAGCGCTGGCTGAACACCTCCGTCGGAACCGTCATGATGAACGACCACTCGGTACCTGCGACCGGCGCGAAGGACATGACGAGATCCTCGCCGGCGCTCGTCGTGCAATTGATGACGAAGCTCTCGCCCGCGGCGATGTTGCGGCGGATGTCCTCCACCGTGACGCCGTCGTCGATGCGCCCGGCCTCGAGCGTGTCGTAGAAGTTGTCGCGCCCGGCGAGGTCGGTGGCAGGGCTGGCGCTCACGATGTAATAGCCCCGCGCGTTCACGACCGAGGAGACGCCCTGGCCGTCGAAGCTCTCGATGACCAGCTGGCTGGAGATGGTGGACAAGTCGCTGCGGGCGAGCATGGCCACGAAGGTTCGCCCGCCGATTTCCGTATCGGGCAGACGGATGCCGAAGATGAGGGACTCCTTGGTGGTTTCCAGCCGGCCGTTCTCGTCGTCGTAGAGCATGGCGAAGTGCTCGCGCCCGTCTTCCATAAGCTCGTCGTAGGCGTGCTCGTCGGCACCGAGGCGCACGTACGAGCTGCTGTAGAGCGTGCCGTCGGCTTCCATGAGATAGACCGCGTTGAACATGGCCGACGAGGCCGCCTCCAGGTTCAGCTGCTCCTGGGCCTCGTGCAGCGTCTGCACGTCGTAGACCTCGAGGCGGTCGGCCACCGAGCCCAGGCGCGCGTAGCAATTGTTCAGCGTGCCCTCGATGGTCTCCACGTCGTGGCGGGATATCTCGTCCACGGAGGTCATGAGGTTGCCGGCGACCGTCGCGGAGAGTTGGGCCAGGTAGACGCAGACCGCGACGACGATGACGACCGCCGCGGCCGATACGATGGCGATGTACTTTCTGCGCTCCAAAAGCCGTCCTTGTGCATGCTTGTTATTCCTGCGTCAGTTTATCACTGAAAACAAGCGGTCACGAGAACGTAACTCGACGGTGAACTTGGAAGGGCCCGCAACCCAACCGTAGGGGGCGACCTTGGTCGCCCCTCTCAGGCGAGATCAACGTGCTTGACGAGGGCGAACCGAGGTTCGCCCCTACGAGAAGGAGCTTTCGAGCTCCTTGATGGCGGCGTAGAAGCGCTCGTTTTGCGGCGTGGGGATGCCGTGGGCCGCGCCCAGGCGGTTGATGGTGCCCGAGAAGAGCTCCACCTCCGTGGGACGGCGCGCCAGCACGTCCTGGCGCAGGCTCGGCAGACCCTCCGGGTTCAAGTGGTCGATGATATCGAGCCAGTAGACCACGTCCTCTTCGGTGAGACCCACGCCTTCCGCCCGGCCCACCGCCGCCACCTCGCGCATGGCTGCGATCATGGCCTCGCGCGCCTCGCCGGGTGCGTGGATGCCGCTGAAGCAGCAGTCGTAGACGACACAGGCCTGGTTCACCCCCACGTTGCAGATGAGCTTGCCCCACAGCTGGTGCCGGATGTCATCCGGCGTGATGAAGGGCTGGTCGATGGCGGTGAGCCATTCCACGACGCGCTCGAGGTTCGCCCGCTGGGCCGCGTCCTCGGCATCGTGGACGCCCAGGGCCATCACGCCCACGCAGCCGGCGGTCACCGTGGCGCCCACCTTGCGGGAGTCCATCTGCTGGGCGACGCACAAAAAGACGCGATCCCACCCGAAGCGCTCGGCGAGCACTTCCTCGCTCGTGACGCCGTTGAGCACCGAGATGATGGCGGTATCGGGGCCGATGAGCGGCGCCGACTGCTCGATGGCCTCGGGCAGCGCGCCGTACTTCACGGCGTACAAGACGACATCGAAGGGTTCCTCCGCGGCGCGCTCGGCAGCCTCATCGTAGGTCAGATAGGTGACGCGGATGGGCTCGCCGTTGAACGTGGCGGCCTCGGCGCGATAGCGCTCGGTGCGGGCCGTATCGGCGACCACGAAAACGCGCTCGGGCCCCATGGCGGCCCCGAAGCAGCCGGCATACATGGCCCCCAGCGACCCGAACCCGACAATGGCGACATTTTCAATAGGCTTCATAGGAGCCTCCTTGCTATTCAACGATGGCAATGCAGGGAGGAGACGCGCGGCGTTCCAACCGAGCGAGTTCCGCAGACGGTATCGAAGGCGCAACGTTTCAGGGATGCGGCCACCATGGGGCCTTCGATACCGTCGAGGACTGTCTGAGCGAATTGGAATGCCGCGCGGCTCTTCCCGGACGAATTCGTAAAAGCCGCTACTGCATATCTTCCAAACGTCCGTGTTTCTCGTAGCGGGTGACGCGGGCGATGCGGTTGTCGTCATCCACGAACACCACGCGCGGGGCGTTGTCGGGATCGGCGAACTCCTCGGGAGTCATCTGCGCGTAGCACATGATGATGACCTTGTGCCCCGGCTCCACGCAGTGGGCCGCCGCGCCGTTCACGCAGATCATGCCGCTTCCCGGCTCGCCGGCGATGACGTAGGTCTCGAAGCGGTTGCCGTTGTCGATATCGACGACCTGCACCTTCTCGTACTCCAAGATGCCCGCCGCGCGGGCAAGCTCGGTGTCCACGGTGATGGAGCCGACATAGTCGAGCTCGGCCTGCACCACCCGGGCGCGGTGGATCTTCCCCTTCAGGACGTTCAGCAGCATGGGCTATTCCCCTTCCTCGTACAGGAAGTTGTCGATGAGGCGCGTGCTCCCGATGTAGACGGCCATGGCCACGAGCGCCATGGCGCCGATGGCGTCGGTCGGCTGCATGGTCACACCGTCGACGACTTCCACGTAATCGATGCGCGCGAGCGGCTCGGCCTCGATGATGCCGCCCATGAGCGCCTTGAGCGCCGCGGCGTCGCGCTCCCCCGCCTCCACGGCCGCCTTCCCGGCGAAGATGGCCCGCGACAGCACGAGGGCCGCCTGGCGCTCCTCCGCGCTCAGGTAGGCGTTACGCGAGCTTTTGGCCAGACCGTCGGCCTCGCGCACGATGGGGCAGCCGACGACGGTCACGTTCATGTTCAAGTCGGCCACCATGCGCTTGATGATGGCGAGCTGCTGGGCGTCCTTCTGCCCGAAGAAGGCGCGATGCGGCTGCACGATGTTGAAGAGCTTCGTGACCACCGTGCACACGCCGCGGAAGTGCCCCGGGCGCGAGGCGCCGCACAGCGAGTCGGTGAGCGTTTCCATGACCACGAAGGTGTTGTGGGCTGGGGCGTACATGTCGTCCACTTCCGGGTGGAAGACGACGTCGACGCCGTGGCGCTCGCAGATGCGCGCATCGCGCTCGAGATCGCGCGGGTAGGCCTCGTAGTCCTCGCCCGGTCCGAACTGGATGGGGTTGACGAATACCGAGACGACGACGCGGTCGCTCGCCGCGCGGGCGGCGTCCATGAGGCTCTCGTGGCCCTCGTGCAGCGACCCCATGGTGGGCACGAGCCCGATGGAGAGCCCCTCGGCCTTCCAGGCGGCCGCCCGGGCCTTCATGTCCGCAACGGTGCGAATGATCTCCATAGCCGGCCCCCTAGAGGTTTTCCAGCACGCCCGCAGGAGCGGCGTAGGTGTGCTCGGCGGCGGGGAACGTGCCGTCCTTCACAGCGGCGTCGTAGGCGCGATAGGCATCCAGCATAACGTCGCCCACCTCGGCGAAGCGGCGCACGAACTTCGGCGTGAAGTCGTGGAACATGCCGAGCATGTCCTGGTTCACGAGCACTTGGCCGTCGCAGCCCGCGCCGGCGCCGATGCCGATGGTGGGGATGGTCAGCTCCGCCGACACGCGTTCGGCGAGCTCGGCGGGAATGGCCTCGAGGACCACGGCGAAAGCGCCGGCCTCTTCCACCGCGTGGGCGTCTTCCAGAAGCTTGCGGGCCGAGTCGGCCGTCTTGCCCTGCACCTTGAAGCCGCCCAGCGCGTTGATGCCCTGAGGCGTAAGGCCGATATGGGCGCATACGGGGATCTGGCAGTCGACGATGGCACGGATGCGGTCCGCCACTTCCACACCGCCTTCCAGCTTCACGGCGTTGGTGCGCGCCTCCTTCATGAGGCGGCCGGCGTTCACCACCGCGTCGTAGACGCTGGACTGATACGACATGAAGGGCATATCGACGACGACGAGTGCATTCTTCGTGCCGCGGGCCACAGCGGCCCCGTGGTGGATCATGTCCTCCATCGTCACCGATACGGTGTCGCCCAGACCGAGCATGACGTTGCCGAGCGAGTCGCCGACGAGGATGGAATCAATGCCGGACTCGTCCACGAGCCGTGCCGTGGTGTAGTCGTAGGCGGTGATCATCGAGATCTTCTTGCCCTCGGCCTTCATTTTGAGAAACGTCGATACGGTAACACTCATGGTTACTTCCTTTCGATCCTGTCGCCCCGGGCCCTCCCGGGTGCAACGGTATCCTTCACTGGCGCGTATTATAAGCGCTGACGCCGGCGCAGCATCCCAAAATGTTGGTGATTTCGATCAGATTTGCCGATACTGCCATTCTTGCGATCTATAAGAAAGCCGGCTGCGACCCGCGCCCCGACAAGAGGTCGACGTTGGCGCGCGTCGCGGATCGCGCCGGGACGCGGATCGGCTCAGATACTCGCAGACGCCGGAACATGGGCCAAACCAAGCCCTCGCCGACGCCCGAGCTAGGACGCGAGCTCCTTGAGGCGCGTCACTTCCTCTTCCGCGAGCGGACGGGAGGCGCCCCGGGGCAGATCCCCCAGGACGAGCGGACCGAAGGCCTCGCGATGCAGCGCGATCACCGGATGCCCCACGGCTTCCAGCATGCGACGCACTTGGCGGTTGCGGCCCTCGCGCAGGCGCACTTCCACGTAAGATCCCCTGGCGGCCAGCGCGTCGCGGCCGCGCTTGCCCCCGTGGCGCTGGCGGTAGCCGCTGGCTCCGGCCCCCTCGCCGATGAGCTGCGCGGCCCGGCAGGCGTCGGCGCCCTCGAGCACGCGCACGGCCGCCGGCAGCGTGGGGCCGTCGTCCAGCAGAACCCCTTGGCGCAAGCGACGCACGTCGCCCGCGTCGGGCACCCCTTCCACCAGGGCCAGATACGTCTTCTCCACATGGCGTCGCGGGTGCAGAAGGCCATGGCCCAGCTGCCCGTCGTCGGTGAACAGCAGAAGCCCCGTAGTGTCGGTGTCCAGCCGCCCCACGGGGAAAAGCCCCGGATGGGCGAGCAGCTCGTCGGCCATGAGCGCAGCCACGGTGGGGCGCCCCTGGGGATCGCTCATGGTGGTCACATAGCCGGCGGGCTTGTGCAGCAGGAACGTGGCGTTCTCCTCGGGCAGCGCGACGGGCGCACCGTCCACGGCCACCACGTCCGCAGCAGGATCAACTTTCACGCCCATCTCGGTCACTCGCACGCCGTTCACGGTCACGCGACCAGCTGCGATCAGTTCCTCGGCATGGCGCCGCGAGGCCACCCCGGCCCGAGCCAGAAACTTCTGCAACCTCATTTCGGCCATGGCGGAGGACCTACTCGTCGTCGGTCTCGAAGACGAGGGAGTCGAAGTCGATCTTGTCGACGACGCCTAGCGTGGATGCGATGGCGCGAGCGAACATGGCATCGGCGTCTGCGGTGCCGAGCGCGTCGGCGGCAGCGCCGGGCACGGCGATGCGGGCAGCTCCAACATCCGCGCCACCCCCAGCAGCCTCGGCATCCCCGTCGTCCTCGATCTTCGCTCGACCAGCTGCTATCGCTGCCGCTTCCTCCCCGCGCTCCTCCTCCAGGGCGTCCGCGAGCACCTCGGCCGCCGCATCCGTGCCCTGGGCCAGCTCCTCATCAGATAGAATGGCCTCGCCGTCGTCGGCCTCGAAGTCCTCCCCCATGAGCGCGCGGGCCATGGTGCGGGCCTGCTCGTCGGAGACAACCGCGTCCTTGCGCGTGGCCGACAACCGCTCCGTGATGAGCCGACGCGTCTCCTCATCGGGCGCGAAATCAGCCAAATCGGGCAGGTCGGCAGGGCTGCGCAGACCGAACTTCTCCAGAAAGCCCCGAGTCGTGCCGTAGAGCACCGGGTTGCCCGGCGCGTCTTCTGTGCCCACCTCGCGCACGAGCCCCTTCTCCACCAGCGAGTTGATGGAACTATCGGAGTTCACGCCGCGTACCGAGGCCACCCCGGCACGGGTCACCGGCTGGGCATAGGCCACGATGGCCAGCGTCTCCATGGCCGCCGCGGAAAGCTTGCGCGTATCCCAGGACAGCACGTACTTCTCGATGAGCTCGTGGTAGGCCGGATGCGTGAACAAACGCCAGCCGCCGGCCACTTCGCGCAGCTGGATGCCGGAGCCGCGGGCCTCCAGACCGTCCCGCAGCCGCACGAGCGCCGCCTCCACCGCGCCCACCTCGCACTCAAGCATCTCGGCAAGCGCGATGGTACCCACGGGCTCGTCGGTCACGAAGAGCATCGCCTCCAGGGCGCCCGCCAGCTGGTCTTCCTGCAATCCTTGAAACATGTGCCTCTACTCCTCCCCCACCGACGTGAGGGCGTCGTCGCCTTCCAAACGCAAATCGCCCGAACCCTCGATGTAGTCGATCGCGATATCGCCGAACAGCTCGTCCTGCTCGAGCCTCACCATGACGCGCTTGTACAGCTCGAGGATGGCCAGAAACGTCACTACCACCACATCCTTGGGGGTGCCCGGGCCCACAAGCTGCGAGAAACGCAGGTGCTTGGCCGTGCGAATGCGCTGATGAATGGCGCGCACGTGCACCTCCACGGGAATGGGTTTGGCGGCAATGTGCTCGCTTTCCAGCAGGAACACCTCACGGCGCGCAAGGGCCGCGGCCGCCTGATAGGCCAGCGCGTCCAGCGACACCCCTTCCAGGAAGTCGGGCATGAGGCCGAGGAAGTCGGCATCAGGGCCGAAGGGGCGCGTGTGCATGCGACCCTCGGCGATGAAGCGGTTGTGGAGCACCGCGGCGGCGTTCTTGAACTTCTTGTATTCCATGAGGCGCTCGACCAGCATATCGCGGGCCTCGGAGGGCGCGAGCTCCGCCAAGTCGTCGTCAAGCTCGTCGCGTTCGCTCGGGATGAGGCTTTGGGCCTTGATCTCGAGCAGCGTAGAGGCCACCAGCAAAAAGTCGCTCGCCACGTCCAGATCGAGGGTCTCCATGCGCGACACCTCGGCGAGGTACTGATCGGCGATCTCGGTGATGGAGATGGCGCCGATATCCACCTTCTGGCGGCTCACGAGGTAAAGCAGCAGGTCGAAGGGGCCCTCGAAGCTGTCGATGCGGACTTTGTAGGACATGGGCGGCGCCGTCTCTTAGGAGAAAAACGGCGGGAACATGAAATCGAACAGATTGCCGGCCGTGACCCCCAGATACCACGAGAACGGGTTGAAGTTGAACGCGTAGGGCAGCACCACGATGGCGATCATGAACACGGGGAAGGCGTACTGCTGGATCTGGTAGTACTTCGGCAGGTACTTCGGCGGCAGCAGGATGGCGAAGATGGAAGAGCCGTCCAAAGGCGGGATGGGCAGCAGGTTGAAGAACATAAGGTACAGGTTGATGAGCGCGAACGTGGGTAGGAACATCACGTAGAAGTAAGCGAACAGCTCGTTGTTGGCGAAGGCGGGGTTGCTGACGAGCCCCGAGCAGCCCCACGCCACCGCTGCGGCCAGCGCGGCCATGGCGAGGTTGGCGGACGGGCCGGCCAAACCCACGATGACATCGTCGCGGCGCGGGTCCTTGAAGTAGCGAGGGTTATAGGGCACGGGCTTCGCGTAGCCGAACACCGGCCAGCCCATGACCATGAGCAGAAGCGGCAGAATGACCGTGCCGAAGGGGTCGATGTGCTTGAGCGGGTTCAGCGAAAGGCGTCCGGAGCGCTTAGCCGTGGGGTCGCCCAGCTTGTAGGCCGCAAAGCCGTGGGCCACCTCATGCAGCACGAGGGCCGGAATGAAGCTCAGCACCGAGCAGATGATGTAGGGAATGCTAACCATAGCGCATAAGTGTAGCGCACCGCGCGCCCTCATCATCGCGCCGCCTTCCAAACCCACAGAAACCGCCGATGAACGACAGCGGGCCCCGCGACGGAGGGAGGGGGACGTCGCGGGGCTCAAAAGAGGAGGGCGCAGGGATCTTAGGCGGCAGCGGCGGCCGAGGCGCCGGCGATGCGGCCGAACACGATCAGATCGGTGTAGGAATTGCCGCCCAGACGGTTGGCCCCCTGCACACCGCCGGTCACCTCGCCGGCGGCGAACAGGCCGGGAATGGCCTCGCCCGCAGCGGTGAGCACCTGCGCCTCGGGACTGATGCACACGCCGCCCATGGTGTAGTGGATGGTCGGGATGCGCTTGGAGGCGTAGAAGGAGGGATCGGACACCGCATCGCCCAAAAGCTCCTTGCCGGGCGCGATCTGCGTGTCCTTGCCGGCGGCCACGCAGGCGTTGTAGCCCTCGATGGTCTCGGCGAGCGTCGAGGGATCCACGCCGATCTGGGTCGCCAAGTCCTCGATGGTGTCGGCCTTGAAGCTGTGGCCCTTCGCCACCAAGTCGGCGATCTCCTCCAAGCGGTCGTCCTTGATGTTCGTGGAATCCACCAGAAGCCACATCTCGTCGTTCGGCTGCTCCAGGATGGCATCGGCGATGGTGTCGCGGCGCTCGTCCTCGCGGACGAAGCGGACGGCATCGTCGTTGACCATCACGTAGTCCTCCACACCCAGCCAGTTGCCCACGAAGGTGGCCGCGCCGCCGTTCTGCGGATCGCCCAAGGGGTGAATCTGCACGAGTTCCATGTTGCGCAGCCCCGCGCCGGCGGCCTCGGCCAAAGCCAGACCGTCGCCGGTGGAGGAGCACACGTTCGAGGAGGGCATCGATTCGGTCACGCGCTTGTCGTACTGCATGGCGAGCTCCGCGTTGCGGGAATAGCCGCCCGTGGCGAGCACCACGGACTTTCCGCGCACTTCCACGGCCTCGCCGGAGGACGGACGGGTGCCGCGCACACCTACGACCGCGCCGCCTTCCACGATGAGCTCTTCGATCTTCGCATCGGTGTACAGGGTGAAGTTGCCCGTGGCCTGGGCGGCGTCCATCAGGCAGGAGACGTAGTAGCTGCCGCCCTGCTCGCCCTTGCGCTCGACCTCGACCGCGTGCCCGCGCTGCCACAGGCCGCCGATGGCCGTGAAGACCTCCTTCTCGTAGATAAGGCCGTGGTCTTCCATCCAGTGCACGGCGTCCAGCGCGTTGTCGGCGAGGATGCGCACGAGGGCCGGGTCGCCCGCCGAGTCGCCGCCCTCGAAGGTCTGGGTGTAGTAGAAGTCCGGCGAGTCCTCGATGCCCATGGGCTCCTGGCGCTCCGGGTCCGGCGCGTTCAACGTGCCCTCGCCGGCGTTGGTGTTGCCACCGTAGATGTCCATCTTCTCAAGCATGACGACGGACTTGCCCGCCTCGGCGGCCGTCACGGCGGCGGCCAGAGCCGCGCCGCCAGAGCCGATGACGACCACGTCGGCCTCATCGGTTATGGGCTCGGCAGCGTTCACGGAGGCGTCGCCCTTCATGATGGCGCGCATGTCGGCGCCCGCGGCCTCAGCGCACTCGGCCACGGCCGTGGCGAAGGCCATGGAGGTGAGGGTGGCGCCGGTCACGGTATCGACGGAGAGCTTCTGGGTGTCCAGGTAGTTGTCGGTCAGAAGGCGCACGGCGGCATCGCCGATGTTGCGGCTCTCCATGTGGTCGGCCTCGATGGAGGCGATGCGGTCGGCCTCGAAGGTCACCGACACTTTGATCTCGCCGTTGCGGCCCTGAGCGGTCGCCTCGTAGGTGCCGGGAGTGAAGGCCGGCGCGGCATCGCCCGTGGAGGCCGCCGGGGTCTTCGGCGCGCAACCGGAAAGACCGAGCGCAGCGAGCGCCATGGTGGCGAGGCTGCCGCTGATGAACTGGCGGCGGTTCAGCTGGAACTTCTCCACGATGTTGCGATGGATACGGGCGAGGGCGCGCTGACGACGCGTGAAGGCCTCGATCTCGTTGGGGTTCTGAATCATAGTGCTCATGGTGTCCTCCTCGGGTCTCCCTATGTCCTTGGGCGGTTGAGCCGTCTGCTCGCCGCCGATGAGGCCATCCTAGGGCCCGGCCCGGCGGGCGGACTAGTACACGAACGGTGTGTTTTCGCGGAGAACCCCTATGACACGAAGGGGGTGATACGGACGTTTCCCCAGGTCATTGAGAATACGGGCAAAACCTGAAAGCGTTGCCCAAGAAAAAAGGCCGCACCGTGGCGGCCGGGGGGACGATGCGGGGCAGCATCTCAGTCGCCAAGACCGAGCAAGTCGAGCACCTCTTGCTTGGAGTGAACGCCAAGCTTCTGGTAGATGTGCTTCGAATGGGACCGCACGGTGTTCTCGGAAATGAACAGCGTCTCGGCGATATAAGATTTGGAACGGCCCTTCACGAGCATCTGGAGCACCTCCACCTCGCGCACCGTGAGGCCGCACTCGGCACCGAGGCGCTCGCAGCCCGCATCCAGACTTTCGAAGACCGCAGGCACCGGAGCGGCGACATCCAAATCGGCGAAGATGCGCCGCTGCGAGAAGGCGCTGTCGTTCAAGGCCAGTACCACCGTCACCGTGACGACATAGGCCAGCATCGCCACGGCGATCGCGGGAGATTCCAACTGCCCGAGGAGCACGCCCGCCGTCTCGCCCAGGGCCAAGGGTAGCGAGTAGGCGAGCCATCCCGAGGCGAAGATCACGAGGGGCGAGGCCGTGGAATGGTGGGCCACATCGGCAAGCATGGCCCACAGCAGCATGACCACGAGGGTTTGGGCGATACCGGCGCCGAGAAGCAACCAGGGCACGGCCGCGGGGCCGGCCACGGGCAGAAAGAACAGTGCCGCCGCCGTGAACAGCAGCACGGCGCGCCACAGCCCCGAGAAGTTAATGAGCCGCCCGCGCACGAGCACCCACCACAGCATGGCTGCGGCAAGAACGATCTCGACGCCGTGGTGCACAACGGTGAGCGCCACGAAGGGCACGGGGTCCGCCTGAACAGGAACGCCCTTCACGGCCCCGATGGCGAAGCTGTAGACGGCCACGCCGAAGAGAATCTTCCAGGGAATCGCCGTGGGATTCACCTCGTGGAACATGCGCGGCGCGCGCTCTGCAGGCACGGGGCGGGCATCGGCACGGCGCGCGAGAGCCACCGAGACGGCCGGAAGCAGCGCCAGCACGATGGCCGCAGCGGGAGCTGGCAGCATATCGAGGGGCACCTTGAACGCAGAACCTATCGCCATGGCGATGAACACGCAGGCGATGACATCTTTAGCTCCCAAGCTGGCGAAGAACGGCGCCCATTGCAGATAGAGCCACGCGACGCCCGCGCCCGCGAGCGCGGCGGCGACCGCATAAAAGATCGAAGCTGAGGGTGATGCTGGGAGCAGCGGCACCACCAAAGCGACGCTGGCAAGCCCCTGCACAACGGCCAAGGGCCACGCGAGGCGCCGGAGACTCGGCACGCACCCCCTCAGCACCAGCATCATAACGACGGCCATCGTCGCCGAAAGGGCCAAATACAGCGGCACGCCCAACGCGACCTCGCCGAGCGCCCCGTCGCTGCGATGGGCGATGCAGTAGATCCATATCTGCGGCGCGCACACCCCGATGTAGGAAATGTCGAAATTGCGCAGCACGGCCGGCCGGCGCCCCTTGCCAGCCGCCGCACTGTCCGTCGCGCGGTCCTTCGCCGACCCCTGTTCTCCGATGCCCACATTCCCTCCTTGCGCTACGTCATCTGCGCCATTATACCGACTCGGCTCCCATCTGGGCAAATAGGAGAAAGCGCTAGTCGAGTACCAGCTGCTGGATGTAGACGTCATTGCGCAGATCCTTGGCGTGGGCGGCGTCGATGGAGTCATCGGCGACCATGGCCTTGATGAGCTGCAGTTCGCGGACGAGAGCTTGGGCCTGCACGTCCTCCACCGCGTCATGGGTCTCGCGCATCTGGTGGAACTGGTCGGACAGACTGGGGGCAACCGGACTCTCCTCCCCTTCTATGCCGCCTTCGCTCTCATCCCACCGCGCCGCCCTGCGAGCGATGCCGTCCAGCTGGTCGTACAAGCCGCGCACCCGAGCGACCTCCGCACGGGCCCGGGCCGCCGCCGCGGGCGATGCCGCAGGCGCGAGATCTTCCAGCATCTCGGCGTAACGGTGCATGACGATGACCGTGGCCGGTTCGTCAACAACGTCGGCGACAGCGCCCTTCACCGCCCCGGTGAGATGCGCGTCGGCCTCGATGGAGGCCATCACACCCAGGGTGAGGTCGATCTCGGCGTCCACCCGATCGCGGGTGCGCTTCGCCGAACGCTTCGAGGGCGTAAGCGCCGGCACCGCGAAATCGGCCAGCACCAGGGTCAGCACGATCATGCCCGAGGCAATGGAGACGAGCGTGGCCTGACCGGAAGCGGACAAGCCCGCGGCCGCCGTCAGCGTCAGCATGAGGGAGAGCGTGATGCCGCCCTTGGCGCCGGCGAAGGCCATGGCAAGGGTGCCGCGCAGGGCCGCAGGGGCGAAGCAACTGCGCGCCCCCTTGCCCGATGCGATCGCAGCCCTCACGTCCATGGCGAGCAGCCACGCGAAGCGCACTCCTTCCAACACGAGAGTCAGCACCACCACGACGCCCAGCAGCGTCGCCGGATCGCCCAAGCTCCCCTCGGCCGCCGGTTCCAGAAGGCGCGGCAGCTGCATGCCCAGCACGACGAAGATGATCCCGTTCAGCACGAACTCCAAGGTCGTCCACACGCTTTGGGCCTGCAGCTTGGTGCGGGCCGTGGCAGCCGTGTGGCGCTGGGGCAGTAGGGACAGCATAAGCCCCGAGGCCACCACGGCGATGACCGCGCCGATGTGCAACGATTTCGCCGCCAGATAGATGACGAAGGGCAAAAGCAGCTCCAGCATCACGTGGAGCGTGGGGTTGTCGAGTCCCGTGCGCCGCAGCACCTGCAGAAGGCCCCAGGCGAGAAGCCCCATGACAAGACCGCCGAAGAAGCCGCCGAACAGATCGAGGGCGAATTCCTCGCCCGCATGCAGAAGCGAGAATGATCCCGTGGCCAGAATCGTCAGACAACATTGGAACACCACGGTGCCCGTCACATCGTTGAACAGGGCCTCGCCCTTGAGCAGCGCCTCGTGACGGCGGCCGAACCGGCGGTCGTGGGTCAGCGCCGTGACGGCCACGGCATCGGTAGATCCCATGGCGCCGCCGAGCGCGCAGGCAGCCGCCAGGGGCACGGCGGGCAAAAGCGCGTGCAGCGTCGCTCCGCAGGCGGCGACGATGGCAAGGACGAGTCCCACGGAAAGCGACGCGATGCCCCAGCGGTTTTTCCACAGGGCGCCGGAATCCACATGGCGCGACTCGTTGAAGTGCAGAGGCGCGATGAACAGGATGAGCAGAAGCTCCGGATCGATGCCCCATTCCAGTTGCGTGGGCACCGCCAGCGCGAGCACCGCGCCGAGGGCGATCTGCACGAGCGGCAACGACAGCGGGGGCAGGAACTTGTCCAGAATGCTGGAGGCGATGACCGCCGTCAGCAGAAATAGGATCAGCTCGAAGGTCTCCATCTACACCAACCCCGGAAAGCCTTGCTGGGCCAGAGCCTCGTAGGCAGCTATGGCGACGGCATTGGAAAGGTTGAGGGAACGGGCGCCCTCGCGCATGGGGATGCGCCGGCAACGGTCGGCGCGGGCATCGATGATTGCCTGATCGAGCCCGCGGCTCTCGCGCCCGAACAGCAGAAACGCGTCCGGTCCGTAGACGGCATCGCGATAGCCGCACGCCGCCTGTCCCGTGAAAAGGTGCAGCTCATCATCGCCGTGAGCCGCGAAGAACGCCTCGACGCACGGCCACCGCACAACCTCGACATCGTCCCAATAGTCGCATCCGGCCCGCTTCAAGTTCTTCTCCGTCAGCCGAAACCCCATCGGCTCCACCAAATGCAGCCGCGCCCCCACGCACGCGCATGTCCGCGCAATATTCCCCGTATTCTGGGGAATCTCCGGTTCCACAAGAACAATGTTCAACATTGCAACCCTTTCATAGTTGGTAGAGCAGGTTCGAGATGCGGGGTACCGTTCACCAAGCGAGTTCCGCAGCGAACGGAAATGCCCAGTGGGCATTTCCGCCGAGCGAGGACTGTCTGAGCGACTGAACGGTACCCCGCAGCTCGAACCGGAGGGATCCCCTAAGCCCGCTCCTGTTGGCGGGTCATTTCGGCTTCCAGCTCCTCGGTGAGGGTGAACCACTCCTCCTCGGCGGCGGCCAGACGCTGCTTCAGTTTGGCGTGCTCGGCGATGGCGTCGGAGGAAGCGTCCTCGTTCACGTAGAAGTCGGGGTCGGCCATCATGGCCAGCAGCTCCTCCATGCGAGCGTTGTCTCGTTCCATCTGTTCGTCCAGCTGGGCGATGCGCTTGCGGTGGTTCTTCAGGGCCGCGTAGGCGCGGTTGCGGGCTTCGGCCTCGCGGCGCTTCTGCTCCTTGGTCTTGGGGGCGCTTCCCTTGGGCGCGGTGAGCTGCACCTCGGGGCGGGCGGAAGGCGCATTCCCGGCGCCCTTGGCAGCTGCGGAGGGCTGACCGAGGTCAGCCCCTACGGAACCATCCCGAGCAGCCGTCGAGCTCGAGCCTTGGCGGTCGCGGCGGCGGTTCACGGTGATCTTCGTGGGGGCCGCCGCTCCGGCGCGGCGCTTCTCGGGGGCCGCGCCGCTCCCCTTCCCGTGGATACCCGCATCGGCGAGCGCCTCGTCCACCACCGAGCGGTCGGCGTCCACGTCGCCATCGAGCTGGCCCGACTTGTACAGGTAGTAGTCGTAGTCGCCCTCGTAGTTGGTGATCTGGCCGTCCTTCACCTCCACGATGCGGTTGGCCACCCCGCGGATGAGATGCCGGTCGTGGGTGATGAACAGGATGGTGCCGTCGAAGTGCTGCAGGGCCTGCTCCAGCACGTCGGCACTGGAGATGTCCAAGTGGTTGGTGGGCTCGTCCAAACACAGCAGGGGCTTGGGGGCCACGAGCATCTTCGCCAGGGCAAGCCGCCCCTTCTCGCCGCCGGAGAGCACCGACACCTTCTTGTCCACGGCGTCCCCCGTGAACAAAAACGCGCCCAGCAGGCTGCGCACCTGGGAGATGGACCAGCCGGGCGCGGCATGATCCAGCTCCTCGAAGACGGTGTTGCCCGCGTGCAGCTCTTCCAGCTGGTGCTGGGCGTAGTAGGTGAGATCGACGTTCACGCCGTAGTCGATGGTGCCGGCGTCGGGCTTTTCCGCCCCGGCGATCATCTTCAAGAGCGTGGATTTGCCCGCGCCGTTGGGGCCCACGAGCGCCACCTTGTCGCCGCGGTACATCGTGAAGTCGATGCCGTCGTACACCGTGTGGTCGCCGTAGCGCTTCACGAGGCCGCGCGCCCGCACCACCTCATCTCCCGTGCGCGGCGGCTGCACGAAGTTGAAGTGCACCGTCTTCTTCTCCTCGGGGATGACCGGCAGCGTCTCCTTGATCTTCTCGATGCGCCGCTCGCGCTCCTGGGCCTGCTTGGCCTTGGTGGCCTTGTAACGGAAGCGGTCGACGAAGGCTTGCAGGTGCGCGATCTCCTCCAACGATTTCGCACGCTCCGCCTTGATGCGCTCCAAGCGCTCCTCGCGTGCCACCAGGTACTTCGAGTAGTTGCCCTTGTACAGGTTCACTTCCCCGTTGTCGATTTCCGCCACGCGGTCGACCATGTTGTCCATGAAGGCGCGGTCGTGGGAGACGACGATGACCGTGCCGGCATACCCGCGCAGAAAGCCCTCGAGCCACTTCACCGATTCCAAGTCCAGGTGGTTCGTCGGCTCGTCGAGCAAGAGCACCTCGGGGTTGCGGATGAGCAGTTTCGCGAGCGCGATGCGCATCTGCCAACCGCCGGAGAACTCGGTGGTGGAGCGGGTCATGTCGCGCTCGGTGAAGCCGAGGCCGAACAGCACGCTTCGCACCTTCGACTCCAATGAGTAGCCGCCGAGCATCTCGTAGGCGTCCCGCGCCCGGCCCACGGCCGCCAGCTGCGCTTCGGTGGGGTTCGCGCCCAGCTCCGCTTCCAGCTTGTGCAGGCGCTGCTCGGCTTCGAGCACCTCGGTTTGCGACGAGATGACCTCTTCGAAGACGGGGAGGTCGCCCATCTCGATGGCCTCCTGCTCCAGATAGCCCACGCGCGCGCCCTTGGCGAAGAGCACGCGGCCCTCGTCCGGATCGTCCTCGCCGGAGATGATGTTGAGCAGTGTCGTCTTGCCCGCGCCGTTAGGGCCCACAAGCGCCAGCCGGTCGTACTCTTCCAAGCGGAACGTCACGTCGTGGAACAGCGTGCGACCGCCGTAGGATTTCGAAAGATGTTCAGTTTGCAGGATCATAAGCGCTTCCCGAAGTTTGTCGTCTCGGGACGGCCCGAAGCCGCCCCGCATTCCATCAAGGAGCGACGCCTAAGCCGCCCCGCTTTTGCCAACTGCATAGTGTAACGCATCCGAGAAACGATGCGCCCCGCTATGCCTTCCGGTACTTCTGAAAACGGCTGTTGGGCTTATCGGGAACCGTCCGCACCCCCTCATGCCTCAACCAATTCGAAGGCCTTCCGGTAGACGGGCTCCGCCTCCCAGCCCTTCGCCTCCACTTCTTCCAGGGTGAGCCATGCGAAGGACTCGTGCTCGTGGCTCAGACGCACGTCGCCGGAGCGCCAGCGGCAAACGAAGTCGACGCCGAGAATCCGTCGCCCCGGGGCGCGCAACGTCCAGGCGTCGAAGGGCTCGCCGACCTCGATCTCCAGACCGGTCTCCTCGCGCACCTCGCGCACCAGCGCCTCCTGCCAGCTCTCGCCCGCTTCCACACATCCCCCCCGGAAGATCCTCCTCGAGATCGGGCGCGATGCTGAGACGGCGCGCCGCATCGGGCTTGAACAGGAACAGCAGGCGGCCGTCCTTGAAGATGCAGCCTTTTACCGCAACGCGCTCCCTCGGCCTCGACGCCGCGGCTTGATCGAACCCATCAGTATCATATTGCGCGTGCCCCACGGGCGCCTCCTCGAGTAGGTTATTCCAAACACCCCCGTACCATAGCAGAGAGCCCCGCGATTCCTGCGCACGACCTCCTTCAGTTCACGAAGTGCTGCTTTTCTGCATGAGATCTCGAGTTATAAGCGTCTAGAAGAGATAGAATTAACGAATAGCAATATTCCCAGCATCTAATGAGGCAGTTTTCGAGAGAACGCCTTCGGAACCGGAACGGCGGCGCCCAAGCACGCAGCAGCAAGGACGAAGACGACGGCTTTCGCGGGAAAGCACAGGATGAGCAACAAGGCCACCATCAGCGGCTGGCGCATAGTGGCGCCCAAGAGGGCTGCCGTGCTGACGGAAAGCGCGAAGACCGGGTCGATGTCAAAGAGCCCGGCGGCGGCATAGCCGATGGCGATCCCCGAGAAGATGAGCGGGAAGAAGTGGCCGCCGCGCCAACCGAGTCCGAGGCACACCTGGCTGGCCAGCACCTTGAGAAACCCCGTCGCGAGCAACGCCCCGGCACCGAGGGCCGTCCACTGCTGCGCCAGCATCTCGGTCTGGGCCTCGCCGGCGAACAGGGTAAAGGGGAGAAAGATCCCAAGAACTCCCAGTATCGCACCGGCAACGACCGCCTTCACTACGACGCGATCGCCGAGCCGCGCGGACAGCTTGCCCACGGCCCAGCCGAAGCCATGAAAGAGCCAGCCGGCGCAGGCGCCAAGCGCGACGACGGGAAGCGCCCAGGCGAGCTCGGATGTCCCCACGGCCATGTCGGAGAAGTGCGGCAGCCCCGAACCGCCGCCAACCACCTCGTTGAGCAGCATGAACGCCCCCAGCGCCCCGGCCACGGAGAGCAGGTACACCGCCGTTTTGACCGGTTTGGAAACCTGGGGTGAGGAAACCACCGTCGCGGTGAACGAGTCGATTCGGCGCCGACGCCCGTCGGCATCGTCCGCATAGCCGAACAGCGGCGCCGCCAGACCGAACAGCGGGGCCGAGAAGATCGCCGACAAAATGGCCGCCGTGCCCGCGTTCGCCAGCTCGCGCATCTCGGCGCCCACGAACTTGAGTCGGTCCCCCACCCAGCTGCAAAGCCCCGCCACCACGCCGGTGAGGCCAGCCTCGGGCCCGATGCTGCCGCCGAACAGAAGCGGCAGGAGCGCGCCGAAGAACATGGCTCCCAAATGCCGGTAATCGTAGCGCCCGGTTTTCTTCACCTCGGCGAGCACCGCGTTCATATCATCGGGGTACGGCCCCACGTTCTTTTGAAACAATCCGATGGCAACGCCACCGGCAACGCAGAAGGCAAGCGGGTACACGACAGCGGGCATCCCTATCGCCGCCAGCCACGCCGGCGCCTTCACCCACAAAAGATCGAGGCCCGCGTTCATGAGAAAGAAGAACGCCCAGCAAAACGCTCCGGCGCAAGCCCCGAGCACCACGGTCACCACAGCAAATGCAATCCGTTTCACGACGGCTTCCTTTCCCGGGCGAAAAGCTCTTTGAATACGAAAAGGCCCCTCCGAGGAGAGGCCTGCGAATTCATGGTGGTCGCTACAGGATTTGAACCTGTGACCCCCGCCGTGTGAAGGCGATGCTCTCCCGCTGAGCCAAGCGACCGAAGGGTTTTCGCAACTCACTTGGTGACTTGCGACGGCTGTATATACTACACGGATTCCGCGACGCGCGCAAGGGGGAATCTTGTATACTATCCCAACATATTCACAATTCCACCGTTTGGCGGCTCTTCCCGCGCTTTCAGTGCCGAAGCCGCCACCCCGAAACGGCGCACGAGAAAGAGAGGATCCGCCCCCATGGCAAGCGATTTGACGAGCGACACCTTCCTCGCCTCCAAGAAGATCAGCGACGAGATCAAGGCCGATCTGGCCGTGCACCCAGAGAAATACACCATGCTCACGGGCGACCGCCCCACGGGGCGCTTGCACATGGGCCACTACTTCGGCACCATCCGCGAGCGCGTCGCTTTGCAGAACGCCGGCGTCACCACCCGCATCATCATCGCCGACTACCAGGTCATCACCGACCGCGACACCACGGCAAATATCGCCGACAACGTGCACAACATGGTCATCGATTATCTGGCCTGCGGCCTGACCTCCATTGTGAACATCTTTCAGCCGGAGGTCCTCTGCGTGGGCGGCGGTGTGTGCAATCAGGGGGAACGGCTCCTTGCGCCTGTCCGGGCAGTCTTTGACCGGGAGGACTATGCCAGAGCTTCCGCACGGCGCACCCGGATTGTTCGGGCGCAGCTGGGGAATGATGCCGGGATCATTGGTGCGGCTCTGCTGCCGCTGTATCAATAATGAAAAACGTCCACTGACGGCAATGTGTCAGCGGACGTATTTTGCTTTAATCAAGGTCTGCACGATCCATCAGCGTCACGGTGAGATCATAGCTTTCTCCGTCACGATAGACGGTAATGGGGATCTGATCCCCGGCCTGATATTGATTCTTGATGCGGTTGAAGTCGTCTACTGAGGAGACGGACTGCCCATCCACAGCAGTGATGATATCTCCGGCCCGGATGCCCTGACTGTAGGCATCGGACTCCATGGAGACGGAGCGGATGTACAGCCTGCCCGGAAGCCGGTAGAACAGGGCGATGCGGCTTTCCAGCTGCTCTACGTCAAACCCGAAGGCAGGGCGGCCCGTTACATATCCCTTAGCGATGAGCTCATCCACAATGGGCTTGGCGGAGTCGATGGGAATGGCAAAGCCCAGTCCCTCTGCGGTGGTATATCCTGAGGAAGAGAGCTTGGCGGTGTTGATGCCGATGATTTGCCCTTCCATATTGACCAGAGGGCCGCCGGAGTTGCCGGAATTCAGGGCGGCGTTGGTTTGCATCAGGGTCATGGTTCGGTCTCCGATGGATACATCCCGGTTGATGCCGCAGATGATGCCGTCCGTCATGGTACCCCGGAGCTCAATACCCAGGGGATCACCAATGGCTACCACGCTGTCGCCTACCTCCATGGCACTGGAATCACCGAACTCTGCGGCGGTGAGCCCGGTTGCACTGATCTTGAGCACCGTCAAATCTGAGGTCTCATCACCGCCGACCTGGCAGGCTGCATACTCCTGCCCGTCCGTCAGCAGAACGGAGATCTGCTGTGCGGAGGAAACCACATGATAGTTTGTCAGAATATAGCCGTCCGAGGACAGCACGATGCCGGTGCCTGTGGCAGTTCCACCGGAAATACTGGCGGAAATGGAAACCACGCTGGGAATCACTTTTTTATAGATATCTGGAAGACTCAGGGTCTCACCGGTGCTCTCGGTAATGGTCAACACCGTGCCGCTGTCCAGCACCGTGGTGGGATCCGGCGTTGGCGCCGCATTGGCAGGGAGAACCGTATCAGGCTGTGCGGCGGCTGAAGCGGTTTCACTGACTGCCGGGGAGACCTGTGTGCCTGCTTCACGGGGCGTTGCCTCCTGAGCACTGCGGGACAGTGCGGCACCGCCGGTAATGCAGAGCAGCAGCACACCAAAGGTTGCAGCAATCCACCCGTGGTTTTTGGGCTTCTTGGGGGGACGGTAGCTGCCGCCGGTGCTATAGTAGTCCTGATATGGAGAAGCGTCATCCAGATAGTCGGAATCGTACTCGTAAGGGTCCATAAAAGTTCCTCCAATAAGGCATTGGGGATTCTCATGGGAATCCCGAGAAACCGGAGGGGTCTCCTCCGGCTTTTATTTCTGTCTACAGTATACGGAATTCTGTCAGGATTTGCATGAACTTTTAATGAACGGAATGTGAAATGTGTGCCGGGAGGGCGGAGCACGGAGGCAGAGCAAGTCCCAGCTTGCCAAATATCCGGAAACATGCTATAATCCTAAAGTTATGAACATCAAAACTTCTTTTGCTATTTTTATGTGCAAATTCTCCCGGCTTGCCATCCGAAAGCTGGGCAGAGGCGGCACGGACATGCCGGGCAGAATTGCGTTGAAGATCTGCCCTGATTTGCTCGGGCGGCTGGCAGAGGGCGTAACGACTGTGATCGTTACGGGCACCAACGGCAAGACCACTACGTCTCGAATGATCGAGCAGGCCATGACCGATTCTGGAATCTCCTTCTTCGCCAATAAGACCGGTGCAAATCTCCTCAGCGGTGTAACCGCAGAGTTTGCAGCCAATTCCGGCACCTTCAGCGGAAAGTGCCGCTATCCCTATGCGCTCATCGAGGCGGATGAGGCGGCCTTTAAGATGATTTCCACCTATGTGGATGCAAAGACCGTGGTGGTGACCAATGTTTTCCGGGATCAGCTGGATCGTTATGGCGAGGTTACCCATACGCTGGACAACATTCGCATCGGTATTTCTCACAGCCCCAACGCAGTGCTTTGCCTCAATGCCGATGACTCCCTGTCCGCATCGCTCCATGAGGATGTGGAGAATCCCGTGATCTTCTATGGGGTCAATACGCCCATCTATAAGGACCGGGTGGACGAGGTGTCCGATGCGCCATATTGTATCCACTGTAAGCATGAATATGTCTATGACTATGTGACCTATGGACATCTGGGCGGCTATCACTGCCCCCACTGCGGCTATGGACGTCCGGAGCCACAGGTAGCGGTGACGAAGGTGGTATCCTCGGATGCGGAGCAGTCCCAGGTGGTATTCGGCACAGATCAGGGAGAATACCCCGCCGTGGTGAATCTCCCCGGCGGCTACAATATCTATAATGCCTGCGCCTGCATGGCGGCAGGGCGTGCCGTGGGGCTGGAGGAAAAGACTGTGGCGGATAGCCTGTCCCGGTTCCAGTGCGGATTTGGCCGGATGGAGAAGTTCGATATCAATGGGACGCCGGTACGGATGATCCTGATTAAGAACCCTGCCGGATGCAATCAGGTGCTGAACTTCCTGACCAATACCTCCACACCGGCGGTGTTTGCGGCCTGCCTCAATGACCGGGCCAACGACGGCAAGGATGTCAGCTGGATCTGGGATGTGGATTTTGAAAAGCTGCTGACGATGGGGGACAAGCTGAAGGCTGTCTATGTTTCAGGCGTCCGGGCAGACGATATGGCCCTTAGATTCCTCTACGCAGGGATCCCTATGGAGAAGATTCATGTGGAAAAGGACTACGGAAAGCTCATGGAAGCGGTCACGGCGCAGCCGGACCCTGTTTATGTGATGCCCACCTATACGGCAATGCTTGGCCTTCGGGATAAGATCAGCAAGACCTATGGCTTCAAGGAATATTGGGAGGCGTAATGATGGAACTGAATATTTGTCATCTCTATCCCGATGTTCTGAACCTATACGGAGACCGGGGAAATGTGATCTGCATGCAAAAGCGCCTCCAGTGGCGGGGCATTGACTGCAATGTAGAGGGAATCTCCATTGGAGATCCGCTGGAAGCCTCCAAATATGACCTGTTTTTTATCGGCGGCGGTCAGGATTTTGAGCAGGGGGTTCTGCTTAACGATCTGGCGGGACAAAAGACTGCGGAGATCAAGGCTGCCATTGAGGATGAAAAGGTCTTTTTGGCCATTTGCGGCGGCTATCAGATCCTTGGAAGCTATTATAAGACATGGGACGGACAGCAGTGCGACTTCTTGGGGGCACTGGATCTCTATACGGTAGGCCAGAAGGATCGTATGATCGGCAACTATATGTATGAGTGTGATGATTTGGGCGGCACCGCTGTGGTGGGATTTGAGAACCACTCCGGACAGACCTTCCTTGGAGACGGGGTAAAACCCATTGGAAAGGTGCTCTCGGGTTATGGGAATAACGGTAAGGACGGCTATGAGGGGGCGCGCTATAAGAACGTATATGCCACCTACAGCCACGGCTGCCTGCTGCCCAAAAACCCTGCGGTGGCGGATATGCTGCTTTCGTGGGCGCTGACCCGGAAGTATCCCGGCTATGAGCTGCCTCCGCTGGAGGACAAGCTGGAAAATCAGGCCCACAAGTATATGGAGGAGAGGCTTCGTGCAGCACAGAATCGCTAAATCCGGCCCGCTGCTGGATTCCCTGGGCATCCTGCGGGAGCCCGGCTGGGACACGAAATTAAGTCTTGCATATCGAAAGAAAGACGTCAAGGCGCCTGCCATCCGCAGGAAGGAATGGGACTACTATCTCATTACCAATGGGAAATACGGTCTTGCACTGACCATTGCAGACAACGGCTATATGGGGCTTGTGAGCATTAGCCTTCTGGATTTTCAGGAGAGGTGGGAGCAGACCACGTCTCCGATGCTGGTAATGCCTATGGGAAAGCTGAAGCTGCCGGAAACCAGCGCTTCCGGGGATATCTATGCCGGTGGAAACGGCTATCAGATGCTCTTTGAGAATCGTGGGGATACCCGTCGGCTGACGTTCCACATGGATGATTTCCGGGACGGGAATCCCATTGACGGAAGCGTGACCCTGACAGAGCCGCCGGAGGATACCATGGTGATTGCCACACCCTTCCGGGGGCATCCCAAAGCTTTTTACTATAACCAGAAAATCAACTGCATGCGTGCCTCGGGAGAGGTGACGTTTCTGGGGCGGCAGTACCGCTTCAATCCCCAGGACAGCTTTGGCGTTCTGGACTGGGGCCGTGGTGTTTGGACCTATGACAATACCTGGTACTGGTCCAGCGCTTCCGGTGCAGTGGATGGTGTGCCCTTTGGGTTTAATTTGGGCTATGGCTTTGGAGATACCTCCGCAGCCACGGAAAACATGCTGTTTTATGATGGAAAGGCACACAAGCTGGAAAACGTGACCTTCCATATCCCCACAAAGGGGAATGGGGAGGCGGACTATATGTCACCCTGGCGTTTCTCGTCCAGTGATGGGCGATTTGAAGCGGTGTTCCGGCCGGTATTGGATCGCAGTGCCTTGACCAAAGTCGGGCCGCTTCAGTCTGACCAGCATCAGGTGTTCGGCACATTTACAGGAACGGCAGTGCTGGATGACGGCAGGGAGATCCATATGAATCGATTCTTTGGATTTGCAGAGAAAGTCAGAAATAAGTGGTGAGGCTATGAAAAACGTTTTGAAATGGATTTACCGAGCAGCATGCTTCGTTATTATCGCCGGGGCGGTTTTTACCTTTGTGCGCTGTCTGATCCACGTAAAGGATGACCATTCGCTGGAAAGCCTTGGCGTGGATACCACACAGATGGCACCTGCGGACAATGCAGCTCAAGTGGAGGAGGCAACGCAGGCGCTGATTGCGGAAGCAGAGGCGCAGAGCGTTCAGGAGAATCCTACAGTGGTGCTCTATGATAACGGAGATATTTCCCCTTATCACCCATACACAACGGTAACGGCGGCCTTCGGAGATATTGTAAACAGCGTGGCAGCGGAGCTTACCTGGTATGTGGACGGGGAAGAAGTCGGCCATGAGTCGCAGAGACTGCTGGTAGAGGGTTCTACGGTCAGCTGTAATGTGGAGATCGACCCCACACAGGAGGGGGCAGATACTGCTGAAGTAAAGCTGGATGTCAATCTGGGGGACGGCAACACTATGACCTCCAGCACCATGGTAAATGTGGAGCGGGTTTCCTCTACAGAAGCAGAGGTGCTGGTAAAGACGGAGGAAATCCCGGTAACGGCAGTCAGAGACACAGCGATCTATGAGGATGCCGATCTTACCCGACAGACCGAAAGTCTTGGGGAGGGGGATTCCGGTCTGCTGCTGGAATACAAGAAAGACGCAACGGGGATGACTGCCATCCGCATGCAGCTCCACACCGGGGAAAGCGGTTGGGTCAGTGCAGCAGATGTGGAGATCTCCGAAGAGGACTGTACCACAGACGAAGACTATTCCGAAGGGATGAAGACGGAATTTGTGAATTCCATGGGCTATGACAGCACAACGGATTATCTGGTATGGGTGAATCTCTATACCCAGAAGGTCAATGTATTCAAGGGCTATGAGGGGAATTGGGCCTTGACAGAGACCTTTGAGTGTGCCACCGGAAAGAATACATCACCTACATCCACCGGCGTGTTTACATATTCCGTGCTACAGGAAAAATGGGATCTGGGCGATACCTATGTGAAGCCTGTTCTTGTGTATAACGGCGGCGAAGCGATTACCAGCCGACCCTATGACGCATCGACCCACTATATTACCGACACCACCATGGGCAAGCCTGTTTCCGGCGGCAGTGTTCGGATGCGGGAGGATGATGTGGAGTGGATGGCGGAAAATATCCCGGTGGGAACCATGGTAGTAGTATACTGACCATAGTTCATAGAAAATCAAAGACGTGCACGATGAAAAACCGTGCACGTCTTTTTTTATATCAGTTTACTTTGCCGGAGGGGGCAGAATGTGAATCTCCCCCTCTAGTGGAGCGGTGTCTGTTTCAAGAAAAATTTCCTCTGCATGCAGCAGTGCAGCACGCAGAGCTCTCACTTGCGGAAGTGCCAGCGGAATGTGCTCCAACGGGCCGATGACATCATCAATGGCACCGCAAAGCGCTGCGTACATTTTTTGATAATCTGCCATGTAAAAACCTCCAACTAATTTCTGATTGACCAGTATAGCGGTCAATATTCTTCCTCACTATAGCATAAAATACTAAAGAATGCTACCAATACTGGTCAAAAAACACCAGAGGTGAAGAAATGGAACAGAAATTGCGGCGGGATCGATGTATGGGAGACAATCTGCGGCGGCTGAGAATACAGAAGGGAATTTCACAGGAAAAGCTCTGCGCAGAGCTTCAGCGGCGTGGTTGTGATATTGGGCGTACCACCTATGCGAAATATGAATCCGGAGAGCTGAATATCCGGGTGAGCGTGTTGATGGAGCTGCGGCGCCTTTATGATTGCAGCTATGATGCGTTTTTTGCAGGGCTGGACAAACAGAATGTGGATATAGAGTAAAAGACGTGCACGAGCGAAAACTGTGCACGTCTTTTTTATCGATATTCTTGGAACCATGGGCTTTGATACCACTCCGGTCTTGTGGTGATGGTCATTTCCTTGCCAGTGATGGGGTGTGGGAATGTCATCTCAACGCAGGTCAGACATTGGGTGAAGAGCCCCATGGAATCAGAATATAGAAGGGATTCCTCGGAATGGTACACGGGATCCCCCAGCAGGGGAGCGCCGGAGGCCATGGCATGAAGACGAATTTGATGCGTGCGGCCGGTCAGCGGGTGAAACGCATAGAGATTCCAGCAGGGGGTTTCCAGTAAAAGCTCATAGGCGGTGCGGGCGGGCTGGCCGTCTTCCCGAATGGTGCGCCAGAGGGAGGATTCGTTGACCCGGTCAATGGGCAGGTCGATTACCCCATTCTTTTCGGGCAGTGCGCCATAGGTGGGGGCCAAATAGGTTTTATGGATCTGCGCTTTTTCCATGGATTCTGTGAGAATGCTTTTCACATAGCCGTTTTTGGCGAAAATGGTTACACC
>ERZ838118.453-NODE-453-length-57469-cov-4.114589_pt1 | contig 57469 bp, 87 predicted proteins | sample MGYA00519863_ERZ838118 | MGnify/ENA primary metagenome ERZ838118 (study PRJEB31850, sample SAMEA3708827) | human gut metagenome | biome: human gut; feature: human-associated habitat; material: faeces | place: China | collected 2014 ...
CGTACCGTGGCGGAGAGATCGGGCGTACCAGCCGACAGTCGAATCACCACGACAAACCGGGATGTGATGGTGCCCATTGTGGCGGCGATGTCGTTTGTGGAGAACGGCGTTGATGCCAAGATGCTCGACGTACAGGCCGGATGGGAACTATTTATCAAAGGATAAAACGTATTATTATGAGAATCAACTTATACAACGAAGATTGCCTGATTGGAATGAAGCGTATCCCCGATGCAAGTGTGGACTGCGTGCTGACCGACCCGCCGTACTTGTACCTCAAGAATCAGAAACTCGACCGTTCTTTCGATGAGCAGGCGTTTTTTGCAGAGGTAAAGCGGATTTTGAAAAAAGATGGATTCATCGTAATGTTCGGACGCGGAACCTCCTTCTATCGCTGGAATACGATTTTGGCAGACCTTGGATTCAATTTCAAAGAGGAAATCATCTGGGATAAATCTTATATCTCATCCCCATTGATGGCGATATCTCGTGTGCACGAAACCGTCTCGATATATACGAAGGGGAAGGGCACGATAAATCGCTGTAAGGTACCTTATCTGGAGGCGAAAGCGCATAATATTGACTCTATTATCGCTGACATCAAGCGATTATGCACTATTTTTCATAATCCAAAGTCATTAAAGGCCGTAGAGGATTTTTTGACACAAAATAAACTAAAATACGAGCCAGATAAACGCCGCAGATGTCACGTAACCGCGCAAACAGGCTTTGGCAGCGAAGATCGAAATGCCGCTGTCATGCGGGCAATGAGCGACGGATACACGGAAAAAAGTATTATCCGATCCGATTTATATAAATGTAGTACATCCAATAAACATAATTTTCACGGTGATATGAGAGTAGGCGATCGATCATGTAATGTGATGCAATCTGTCGAGTTCGGTCAAAGCGAGAAATCCATCATCAAACAGCCCCGCGATCACTATGCAACGATTCATCCTACGCAGAAGCCTGTGCGGCTGTTGGAACGCCTGCTTGCGCTCGTAACCAAAGAGGGCGATATAATACTCGATCCGTTTGCAGGTTCGGCCTCGACGGCCATTGCCTGCATGGATACGGGGAGGGATTTCATCGGATACGAGATCGACAAGGAGTATTATGTCAGAGCGATGGGTCGAATTTCGAAACACCAACCGAAATTAGGTTTACAAACGGCATGAAAAAATATCTCTTCATCGCCCTGCTGATAGTTAGCGGGTTGTTGTGGCTGCAAACGGTGCGGTTGCGAGGTGAACGGTCCGAGCGCAAGCGCGTCCAGTCCAACAACGAGGTATTGACCGACAGCGTGGAGTTCTACCGGACGGCCAGCGGCAAACATGCCGCATCCCGGCAGATACTTGAACTCCGAACCGGAGAACTGGAGCGGTACAATGCGCAACTGGCCGCGCAGATCCGGGAGCTGCGGATCAAGGTCCGGCGGCTGGAGGCGGCGGCCACGACGGCCACGCGGACCGAGGTGCAGATCACGGCGCCCCTGGAACCCGCAGACCCGCAGTCGTCGTCAGCATGGGAGAAATACGGCGCAGGGGTGCGGAGGGCTGCCGATTCGGTAAAGACGGCCCTTAACCGGAAATTCCCCGGACTGCCGAGCGTCCCCGAAGCGAAGGTTTTCAGATGGTCGGATCGCCATGTGAGCGTGGACGGCATAATCCGGGCTGATTCGGTGAGTTGCCAGGTTGTAAGCATCGACACACTCCAGCAGATTGTCCACCGGGTCCCGCGCCGGTTCCTGTTCATCCGATGGGGCACGAAGGCAATCCGGCAAGAGGTTGTATCGTCGAATCCGCATACCAACATTATCTATACCGAGTACATAGAATTTAATAAAGGAAAGCGATGAAAATCATCTACAACAACATTATTCCATTCCCGGGATTTGCCGCCATAAACCTATTCGGGGTAATATTCGCCCGCAAAAAGTATCGCCCGCTGTCGGAAACAACCGTAAACCACGAAGCAATCCATACCGAGCAAATGAAAGAACTGCTGTATGTGGGATTCTACCTCTGCTACCTTGTCGAATGGATCGTGCGGCTGTTCATGAAAGGCAACGCCTACCGTAATATCTCCTTCGAAAGGGAGGCGTACAACTGCCAGCATATCCCCGGATATGCGCAAATAAGGCAGCGGTTCGCACAATGGCGATAAATTAATGTCTCTTGGGGATGGACATAAAAAGTCCCCAACGCTCCTCTCCATTATACCACTAATGTGTGCCATACGCACCGAGCATTGAGGACTATTCCTTAATTCGGGCGTATGGCTTTTTACATTAGTGGTATGTCAAATTTAAACTAAATATTTGATATGGAGATACGTAAAACCGAGATTTTTGCAAAAATACTCGATATTGTTGCAAATGAAACAGAATTGACATCCGAGCAAATCCTTCCGTGTTGTCGCACGGCCGAAACGGTTGATGCCCGTTACATGCTCGCTCATCTATTGCGGCGCGAAGGTATATACATCAGCGAGATCGCCCGCATGATGCATTTCTCTCGCCGAGGGGTCGAAAAAATGCTATCTCAATTCGACGACCGTCTTGCTCAAAGCGGGCCTTTATTCCAAATAACATTAAAACGCATTGCGAACAAAGTGCGCATAGCCTTCGAATCATCTCGTTGACTACCCCAACGAACCGGGCCACCTTTGCATTGTAGCTATCGGGATAGTCTGCCCCGCGTGCAGACATAGTTATCAATGTAAAACTCAAACATTATGGGTTCGGACAAAACTTATATTTTCGACGGCGGCACCTCCGGGGGCGGCCTCGACATTGCGGCCCTCGTTTCCTCAATGATGGGGAACAAAGGGATGGATCCAAATCTGGTTGCGGCTCTGATGAACGGCAACAATAACCGAGGCGCCTGGGGCGGCGACGGCTGTTGGTGGATATGGATTATCCTGCTGTTTTTCTGCTGGGGCGGGAACGGATTCGGAGGATTCGGCAACAATGGCGCTAACGGCCTTCCGGCACAGCTCAACAGCGACGCCGGGCGCGAACTGCTGATGAACGCCATCCAGGGCAACGGCACCGCTATCAACCAACTGGCGGCATCGCTCAACTGCTCGACGCAGCAGATTCAATCGACGCTGTGCAGCATCGAAGGCAAACTCGGGATGTCGGGCCAGCAAATCATCAACGCTGTGCAGTCGATGGGATGCCAGATCGGCAATCAGATCGCCGAATGCTGCTGCAACGTTCGTCAGGACATCGTCAAGATGGGCTACGAAAATCAGCTCGCGACGATTAACCAGACCAATACGTTGCAATCTTCGGCAAGCACGCAGTTCAACATCCTCGGCGCCAAGATCGACGCGCAGACACAGATCATCAACGACCGATTCTGCCAGCTCGAAATGCGCGAAATGCAGAACAAGATCGACACGCTCCGTCAGGAAAACAGCAACCTTGCTTTGGCCGCTTCGCAGCAGGCTCAAACGGCTAACATCGTAAGCCAGCTGCGTCCGCCCTGCCCGGTTCCTGCATACATCGTGCAGAATCCGAATTGTTGCAATACGCCCACCGTGGCCGTAGCGGCAACCCCCGCGTGTGCAAGCACTTTATTTTAGCAAAGAAAGGAGGCAAACATGTATCCTTTCCAAGCAGATATAAAGGTCGTCTTACCGCAAGGAGCACTCGTGCCTCGCGTTGACATCGGAGGTATATACACGCTCGCAACGACAGGCAAGGCCTCCGCAGGGGCCCAAACCGTAGATTATGGTTTCAACCCATGCGCATGGAGGTTATTGCCCAACGAAGGCATTCTTCTCTGGAAGGTTCGCCATCCGGTTACAACGGAGGAGAGCGCATATGCCGTGAATGTCGTTGTCCCGACCTCCGGGCCGGCAAGAAGTACGGTAACGTCCCCTAACACGATCACCGGAACGTCCAAAGTTCCGGTAGTCGACAACAAGGGAACGCAGACCATCGGCAGCGACATTACGAATCCGACGGCAGGCGGCGAAGCGAGTGCCTACACGGAGCACCTGGTATACTTCAACAAATGCGCCGGAACATTCCGGTTGCTGGGCGTGAAGTCTACGACAGGAATCGAGGAAGCTAACAGCGAAGCAACGCAGGCAGCGGCAAAATCAAAGTAAAACCGAAAGAACGGGGAGGAGATCCCTTCTCCCCGACTTTCACAATCATTAACCAAAGATGTTTCAGAACTTGAAGAAAGGCTCTTTAGTCTACGTTTTCGACAACAGGGAGAAACCGAAGTATTACACAGCAGTAGTCAAAGATGTTTCGGCGCCTTATTTCCCGCCTCCCAAACAAGGGCAATTCACGCCGACACAGCAGTTTATCAACATTACAATCGACGGCAACGAGCCGTGGGGTGTTCCTATGTTGGCAGACATAGTATCGAAAGACGGCCTTACTGTATCGACTTCGCGTGAAGGGCTAAAACCCACAATCACCGAGGCGCAGCAGTTCAGTCGCGATATTGTCGAGTCTTATGACCGACATAAAGCCAACCTCGAAACGTATGACGAGATACTGCTGCAACTCGACCCCGAGGCCGCCCGCACCAAAGAGTTGGAAGCCGAGAATCGGGAGTTGCGAAATTTGCTCGCCGGCATCAACGAACGGCTGAATAAGATTCCGACGACGGAAGAATTGAGGAGCCTTACCAAGGCTGAAACACCTGTAAAAACAAAGTGACTATGGGTTGGAGAATCATAGGCGAAGGCCGTGGCGGTTTTGACGGCGGCCACGAGGAGGAGATGGAGCGGGAGCTCGAGCGCGCATATCGGAAGGGGCGCGAGGATGAGCGCCGTGAAAGTCGTGAAAGCTACGGAGAGCGCGGCGGGTACGGGCGCGGAAGCTACGGCGAGCGCGACGAGTATGACCGCGATGGGTATGATGACGATGACGGATACGGCGAACGCCGTGGGGTCAAAGGCACGGGACGTTATTCCCGCTATCGCAGGCGCTAAACCGGCGAGAGGGGCCGATGCGCCCCTCTCCTTTTTAAATTGTAAACTATGGACAGATTAGATACATACGAGAAATTTCCGGAAGGTTTCCGGGCGTATCTCGAAAACTACGGATGGCATTTTTCCAAGAAGATGTGCGAGTTCGCGGTATCCCGCATGAAGGATCGCAACGGCAAGAAGATCGAACCATACACCAAAGAAAAAGTAGATGCTCTGCTCAAGCAGTATGGCGTCGAACTCAAAAACGACAAAGGCTACGATTGCGTGTACGTCTGCAATATGGCGATCTCGGACTACCTTGGATCGTCAATACCTAACCAACAGTACTTGGCGATGTTCGTCAAAGACTATATCGACGACGAAGACGGCTATCCGGGATTGCCGTTCACGCGATACTATGCCGACACTATCGGCTCGGGGATTCCCATCATGTGGGAAGAAATGATGTAAGCAATGAAGAACATTGCTTCAATAGTCCGCAATTTGCCGACCGACAAGTATCAGGAGCTTGCCGGTGCCGTGAATGATGTACTGGAAAATAAGCGCTTCAACAGGGCGCAACGGCGAAAGCTGGCCCGCAGTTGGCGCAAATACGGGAAAAGAGAAGACGACCGATGAAGATTAGGGATTTGGGTATTCGTAAATATGGATGGAGGTTGCGCATCTACTATGCCGTGACCTGCTATCATGCGGCTGAAATACTCGAATCCCTTAACGAGATTGGATGCCCAGCCGAACTTATGCAACGAATTCAGGGGAATTTGGAAAAGTGTGATATGGACACCGGATTCACTTACTCAAACAAGGATCGCCGGGAAAGTGTTATTGTAATCGGATTGCACTCCTCGCCTCCTGAATTCATAAACTCCTTCGAGCACGAGCTCCGTCACCTTGTCGATGACATCACCCATACATACGGCCTTGAAATGGCCGGCGAGGACGTAGCCTATCTGACCGGGGATGTGAACTCGGAGCTCTGGGAGGATATTCATTATTTCACTTGTTGTAAATGCCATGAACGAGAACATTAAATATTGGCTGTCGCAGCTCGAAATAAGCGAGTGCTCGGCACCGCTGTTCGCCCTTGTGATCGCAAAGATCATGGAGGCTATATGAATCAAAACCGCGTCAGCAATGCGGCATTTTTCTCTCGTTCTTCTCGTTCAAAAGAAGCGAGATAATTTTCTGTCGTCTTCAAGTCCGTATGTCCGAGGCTTTCGGAAATATAGGCTATACTTGCCCCGGAACGCTTCAATACGGTGGCGAATGAATGGCGGGCCGTATATGTTGAAACCGGAGGCAACCCTAATGCTTTGGAAATAGACCTAAATTTACGATTTATGCAGCTTGTTAGGTCTTTTGCCTTTTGCCGCTGCTCCTCAATAGATTCTTTGCCCGTAAGAATAGGAAATATAAAACTATCAGGACTTTCTTTGTTGCCCCATCGTGATATAATATCCTGCATTTGAGGTACAATTATCGCCCGCACGGCTTTCCGGGACTTTGTGCGGTGCTCCGTCTTTTTCCGTACATAACTTATTTCCCCGTCCTCAATATCACTATATCGCAACCTTACGAAGTCGGCGACATTGATTCCATTGCACAAATACATAAACAGCCAATAATCGCGGTATTTTGCCGTTGCTTCGTATCCATCATCATAACGGGCTATCAAGCCTATCTGCTCCAATGTAAGGGCCAGTTTACGCCCCTCTCCTTCCTGTATCTCGTAGCGCCCCCGACCGAATGGATATTGCGCCTCCTTTACAATACCAATAGCCCGGGCCTGGTTGAATATCGATCGCAGAGCGCGCATATATATCGCAATAGTTGTCTGCCCCTTACCCGAAGCACGCATAAACTCTTCGAATCGACGCAGCCATGAAATAGATACGTCGATATATTGAACCTCCCGCTTTGAAAAAGCATTCATCGACAGCAACAATGCACGCAGAATATCCGCCGTCCCTATGTGGGATGTCTCCCGCAATTCCTGCTCTTTGATTTGGATGGATGCATTTACCGAAGTAGCGCCGGCTCCTTTCAAACGAGCACCTAACAATTCAAGCGTGAAACAACCTTTTGACGTTAAATCCTCGACAGCTTGTCGAACCAATTCAAAACTATTTTCTATATCTTTGCGAACGGATACAAGCGAATGAAGGCGCGTCGCATTGAGCCGCTGCCAATCATCGGGCATCATACTCTTACCGGTTGGGTAATAAGAGCGCACACGACGATACGATACCCGGATACGCACGGGATACTGGCCATTTGCCAACGCCCGGCGGGTGTCGAGAATAGTGGCCACCGTTACGCCATCCTTTGAATAGTAGTGGTTGTTCATTGCACATTATTTGCACACATCTTATTTATTGCGTGCAAAGATATGCAAAGATATGAAAAATAAAATTGCTCGACAAGTGTTGTTGTAAACGATATGAAAAGCTATGAAAAGCCATGAAAACCAATAAAATATGCATGGCATGCAAGAGGTCACGAGTTCGAATCTCGTATTCTCCACAATTAAAAATCAAGGGGTTGCAATAGTTTGCAACTCCTAATTTTTTGCCGTTGCTCACACAATTTGCGCCTATCTGTAAAAATAGACACAAAAAAAATCCCGCCGCTAGCCAAGACTGGCGACGAGATAATGATTCTACAAACTGTTCCCTCGACTTTCTTTCCGCATCGCACTTTCCGCTAACAATTTTCCCGCATTTGCCCGCGATACATCATGCTCGATCTGCTGGTCCACCCATTCCTGCAAATCAGACTTCAAAAAAGATAGTTTGCCGTTGATCTTGGTAGACGGTATTTCTCCAGCGGCGGACAATTTGTAAAGTTTGCTTATCGTCGTTTTATATCCACGCCCATCAAGAAATGCGAGAGCCTGGTCCTTTGTCAGGTGCTCGTTCGTGTGGTAAGATTGAGCGGCGATCAAGCGCTTAAAGCAGTCCTCCGTAGCCTCAAATACCCACTTGCGAATTTCATTCTTTGTAATTGCTCCCATACCTATATTAAAATAAAGGCAGCTCTTGCTGCCATCCGTCAATGTGTCCCCGTAAAATCCGTTTGAAAGCCCGCCACAAATGCGGCAAAGACCTATGTTTCTTGAAATGATATTTGAAATCGTGGTCGTGTTTGACCCCGATCTTTCGTTCCGTGTCCACAACAAGCTGCATCAACTGTCCCCTCGAATAGCTTATATGGACCTCGGAATCGTCCCGCTGGCCGCCCCTGCGTTTTTCTTTCTGTTCGCCCATTGTTTTCCCGAATTAATAACTACCTTTACGTTGTCGGCGTTAGGGGTGATCTTTCGCTTTGCATCGCCTGCCCGGCATACACCCGCCGCCAGTACTCGCGGTCAGTATTTAAGTTTTGCTTAATAGCTGTCCCGACCATTTTGCGGGCGCCAGCAATATGGTCATACTCTCCCCGCTCCAGCTTCTCCAGATAGTCATCGTCGCGCATCATCAGGTCGTCCTCACTTGCAATATCAGGGTACATTTGTCCGTTTTCAAGATAAGCACCAATTTCGGAATACAGTTTTTTAGGGTCGCCATAAACAAGCACCCTAACAGGCAGGTAGGCACTATTTGTGATGTGTGAAAATTCAACGGGAAGCCCGCCCCTCGTGCACACCGCCGCACCTCGCTTGGCGGCCTCCAAATCGAAATTCTTCATGGTTTATTCAGTTTTAAGTAGTTCCGGATCGTCGTGGATGTTGCCGATGACTTCGCAACATTGCGATAACCATGATACGCTTTGCATTTCAGCAATGGAAGAATACGGATATACTGGCGCTCTATGGTCATAGCCGAACGACACAGGATTATCCTCGAAAGCAAGGCCGCCGGGCACTCGGAAGACTGACCGCACAATTCCGCTACCGTCTTCTTTGAATATATCCCCCTCCCAAATATCCCTGCCGTTCTTGTCTCTCAACCCCGTGAACTGGCCGACGGTGTTGGGATCAACCTCATGTTCGAAAGTATAATTACCGGAAAATTGAGTGATGAAATATCGTTCTTTTTTATCGTCTTTGAAATGACTAACCAATAACGAACCGTATATCCACTCCCCGTTGTCGAGGCGCTTGCCTCGGAATTTAATTTCTCTCATAACGATCTCATTTTACGATTTTCACATTCTCGTCCGCCCCGATGATTCCCTGGCGGCGCAGGCGCTTGATGAAGTTCTTCATGTTCAACGCCTGTTCGTAGTAGCAGTCCTTTTCGACCTTCACGTCCGATTTGACATGGCGGATAACCGTATCCGTATCAGGATCGTATTGGCGTGTTATCTCGGTTCGCATTTCGGCTTTCGAAGCCTCTCGCGTAGTCGCATTGAACTTGTAAAGGGTGTGACCGGGGACCTTCGTCAAACGACCGATCAGTTTGTATTCGTTCTGTTTCTTCTCGACGGCTTCGATCTGCGCCTTGCAAATCTTCTCGTTCGTGAGGCCGTCATGTGGAGTTAGAATATCCATAGCTCTATTCGTGAATCTCGCGCCAGCCGATGACTTGCTCATCCGATATTTCCCATTCTTCGGAATCGGCGTACCACTACCCCTCGTCACCCCGGTCTGCTAACGCATAACCTCTTCCGAAGTTGAGTTTTACTAACACAACCTTTTCAATAGGCGGCAACTCCTCTTTCAAGTCATGCACATCTCGTCGGTATTGGTTCGCGTATTCTCGTGCTCTTTCCTCAATCGTTTCCATGTTTCAAGTTCTTTAAAGTGTTTAAAGATATTTACAGTTTTTTCGAGATTTTGCGAGAATCTCGCTATTTCAAAAACTCCGCTTCTTATCGCCGAAACACCTTCGAATAACGTTATCTCTGTCATCATCGGACAACATCCTCCATTTATACCTGTCGTAAATGATATTCCCGACATATTCTCCCGTATTCTTATAAACCGACACAACTACATCGTCGCTGCCAGCTAAAGGTTCTGTTATAAAGTAAGCCATCTCATTGCTATTTTACAAGTTCGAATTCGCACACCACGACCCACGGATTGCGCTCCCAGGTTCCGCGACCAGAAACCTTGTCGATCAGTATGGCGAAGGCTTCGCGTTGAGTGTTATACCACCCTCGGGCAAACCATCCTGCGGCCTCATTGAAAAAGCCATCGAACCCGTAATGATGGCATTTTTTTGCCTTTGCCGACATACTCGTTAACAAAAATTCCCTCATTGATGCAATCCTCGTCCGAAATGTCCCGCAACCGTTCGCACTTGATTCCGATGATGCGGATTTGGTGGGGCATAAGTTCCGCTTTGGTGAACATCTTGTTATTCCACCCTGCAAGGTCATGTACGCTTTCGATGGATATTTTATGCGCTTTAGCCACCTGGGGCAAAAACGTATAGACATCCGGATGCCCGGCGGCAATCGTCGAATAGCTCTGTGCCACGGCCACGACTTCGCCAACCTTATAGCGGGTATACTTCGAGTGCCTGACATCAATAAAATCCCCGTATTCGTTTTCATAAACCAAGGTGTCGCCCCTTGTGTCCCACGTAAGTCCGAAGAACTCATCAGGAATCAACCGTCGCGTCATGGTCTTTCGGCCCTCGATCACCGCCTGTGTCAAACCGTAGCGGTCGTTAAACATTATCTTTTTCATGGCTTACATTGATATTAATTGTACCACTTCGGTTTTGGAAATCTTGTAGTGAAGGTTATTTCATTCACTTCTTCACATTCGATCATATAAGCCTCCGGCCATAAATCATTTATTTGCTCGACATTTTCAGCATAGGCGACAATAACGAAAGAGTCAACGCTTCCGCCCGTACACCAATACGGATACTTGATTGGCCATTTAACTGGCCGATAATCGTTGCCGCAATCTTTGAATTTGATATAGAATCTTGCTCGTATCATTTCTCCCTCTTTTTGAAATGTTCGATAATCTCCTCGACCGTGGCTTTGCGGCAAACAAGAGAATAATCAAGGTTTGTATTTCGATTTTTGTGCACACAATACGAACTTCCGGCTAACTCGGTAACAAAATACTGCTCGTTGTAATTCTCATCGTTCATCGCCGCCAGCGCCTTGAACAGCTCGATGTTTTCGCCACAGTCAATAAATGCTGGTGATTTGGGTGTCTTAGCCCAAATACCAACATAACCATCCAAATCAGGATCGTAAGGTTCCGTAACTATTACCCAGTCTTTATGATAATCGCTTGATGTGACGGCAGGAGATACATACCGGCCTATACTCGACAGCCACACAGCCAGTTCTTTCCGCTTCTCCGCATCCTCGACGCGGACAAAGCACGGGGTGGTGAATTTCATCCTATTCTTGTCGTTTTAGATTGTTTGTCCTGTTGATCTCCGCGGCAATAGCCTCGACGGTCTTGCCCCGGCCTCGGCCATTGCGGCGCACTCGCTCTATCTTCTGAAACCGACGAATAACTCCAGTAGGTTGAAGGTATTCGTCAAGACCCGAATAGGCGACAACCTCATTGAGCCATTCTCTAACGTCGAACCCATTCGGCGGTCCTTGCCAAATACCATCAATCAAAAAGTTTTTCATTCCTCGGTCATGTTTTGGACAAAAAGTAGTTTTGTCGCACATTTGTCGGGGTCTAATGCGCAGGCCCCCGTTTCATAGCATGCACATTCGCTGCAATACGCTTTAATCGCTTTCTCACGCATTCGCATCTCGGCATCCTGCTCGGCAAGTTCGATAGCGGTAGACACATCCCATCTTGACACGACCAACTCGCGCCCTCCGAATCTTTCAGCATACTCTTGTGCCGTACACGTGGCATGTGTAATGTATTCCTTTGCATTTTCGCTTTTCATGGCTCAATCGTTTTCATCGTTATCGTCATCGGGATAGCTCACATCCTCATAGTTCACGCAGAAGTCGAAGCCCGGATCATTGTCGAATACGCCTTTGGTTTGGCATTCTTCGTATTTTCGGCAGTTGTAGCAATGACATTCGTTTATTAGTCTGTTGGTCTTCATTTTTCTCTTTCCTTTTAGCTCCGCAACGCGGCGGAGGATAAAGTTCTCTCGGTATGCCATATACATCCGGTAATTCCATCATTCAACAAATTCCGAAAAATGAATCGGATGTATCATGCGTATTGGAGCTAACTTCTTGTCAGCCTCCCGCCGCAGTCGTTTCGGTAGGCGTGTTTTCATCGTTTAATCAACTTTGCATGTAAACCATCAATCTCATACTCCCGGTAGCATTTATCGCAGATGATTGGCCCATCCTCATAAACCGGGCATTCCAAATCTTCCCAAACGTCAGTATAATTAATGCCCCTCGCCTGAATATCATTTCCGCAAATGCACCTGAACTCACAGACGACTTTATACTTAATATCTTCCACATGAATGTATACATCCAACCGGCCATCATTGGCATCCTTTTCCCGTTGTGTACGTTCGCGCTCGATCTTCTGCAAAAGCGCGATTTGTTTGGGATTGCCGATTTCAGGTTTTATATCCCCGAGCATAAACTTGCCATCCACGAGACGCAACGGCTGCTCAATGCTTGTTACCTGATCTTTCATCTCTTGTAATTTTTAAATTCAACACTCTTAAAAATAGCCTTGTGATTGCACCAACGAGCCAATCGTTTCTGCTCATTCGTCGGTTTGATGTTATTATCGAAATCCCGGTAAGGCTGGGCAAACGGGCAGACTTTCAGCTTGCGTAGGGCGTTGATCCGCTCCAATGATTCATCGACATCTTGAATCAGGCAGTAGACGAAAATGCGATATGGCTTGATGCCTCGGCGCCCCAACTCTTTGACACACTTTGTAACCGCCTCCAGTTGGGACATACGGTCGCAGGCGAACCGAATATGCCGAATCCATTTCACCCGTGCCAGCAGGTCGAGGATGTAGAGATCATCGCACGCCCTCCGGGCATCCAGCCCTTGATTGAAATCGACTGCGATCCCCATGCGGACAATCTCCTCGATCTGTTCCAATCCGAACTCCGACGCCAGCACGTTGTTGTCGAGCAACACGGCCTGACGCTTGTCGCCGAGGAACTCCCGGAGCGGGGATGCCGGTCGGATCGTATACCCGGTATTGCTGTCGGTTCCAGTCCGTTTCCTTTGTCGCACCGATCTGAATAGACTTGTCGGATATGAAAGTACCAGTCCAATTTGCGCAACCTTTCGCTGTTAAACACATCGCCACTTCACCGTTGATAGCCGTATATTTCCCTAACTTCTTTTTGACGTAATTTATCCCGCGCTCGTTCAAAAAATACTTCTCGTCTACCTCCAGCTCCAGCACATCTTTCAGCCGCTTTTCCAACCGAACCGGATGCGGAAACTCATACCAGCATCCGTTAAGAATGGAGAGCATAAACACACGTTCCCGGTTCTGCGGCACGCCGTAGTCTTTGGCGTTGAGTATTTCCGTGTAATTGACATAATCGAGCGAGCGAAGCCACGATTCCCATTTGAGAAACAGCGGACGGTATTTATCCGACACGAGGGCTTTCACATTCTCCATCAGCAGGAATTTAGGACGCTTGGCCGCGATCGGCCGACGGCATTCCCATAACAGAGATGACCGGGTACCCGAATCTTCTTCGAAGCCCTTCTGTTCTCCAGCACTACTGATGTCGGTACACGGAAACGAGTAGGTGAACAGGTCGAAGTCCGGAACGGCGTTCCAATCGATTTTCGTGATGTCGCCGTAATTTCGGTCTGCCAACTCCGGAAATACTGCATTATGGGCTTTGATCGCCCATCTGTCGATCTCCGACCAGCCTACGCACTCGTAATTCGCACCTATGTCCCGGAGGGCCATAAGTTGGCTGTCATAGCCGGAAAAACTTGTGAATACTCGTAATTTCATGGTCATTCGCATAACAACTCGTAATAGCTCGCCGCAAGGCTGTCTTTTCCGCCCGAAAAGGTGACGATGACTTTCATAACGTCCTCCGTTAATACTCCACGGCCGCCCGGCGGTCGATGAAGAAGTGGATACCCGGAGCGCATTCGTTCCAGCGGTCACCGTCAAAGTCGGAGACCTCGACGGTAGCGCCGACCGTATACACGAAGTTCGCATCATGGGTCGAATGAATTGTCTCGATGTCGGCTTTAGTTCCATCAGCATTCTGAATCTCCACCACATAGGCTTTGTCGCAGCGACATTTTTCGCCTCCGGCAGAGCTGCGGCGGGCATCCTCCGGGATTTGCAGCTTCACGATATATTCCGAAGCCTTCTTCCAGCCGATAAAACTGCCATCGGTGGGGCAAGCCATGTATGTACCTATGGCTTCGCGCAGGTCGGCTCCGCGCAGGTCGGCTTCGCGCAGGTTGGCTCCGTACAGGTTGGCTCCGCGCAGGTTGGCTCCGTACAGGTTGGCTCCGCGCAGGTCGGCTCCGTACAGGTCGGCTCCGCGCAGTTTGGCTCCGTACAGGACGGCTCCGCGCAGGTTGGCTCCGCCTTTCAAGGCCTCCGTTACCGTTTTGGCAAGCGTATTGTCAACGCTCGAATACTCGAAAAGGATAGAACCTGTCCAGCGGTTCTTGATCGATATTTTAATCTCTTTGTTCATGGTTGTTGTGTCACATGGTTAAATACCAACGTATTTCCGACTGGAATTCCTCGATCGTCCGGCAGACGACGTGTCTGTTCCCGTTCGTGATTGCGAGTGAACGCCATTCGATTTGCGCGTCCGATAGGACGGAACGTCGGTCGGGAGTCTTCATTTCGATACATAGGGCGTTGAAGCCTCCACGTCCGAGCAGCAGGATAAGGTCGGTAACGCCTGCCGTTACGCCCTCGGCTTTCATTATCGCGGCTTCCGTGCGGCCCCGGGCGCCGCCGTTCGGTACGGCGAACAGGAGCTTCCCGATGTCCGGGTATTGGAGTCGAAACCAGCTGACGCACATTCGTTGCAGGTGTGATTCGATGTGTCGTGTCATGGTGATTATTATAACTCGTCCGGGATATTATACCGCGCCTTGTCTCCTTTGAGCACCCATCCGGGCTTCTCGGCCCCGCTAATGCGTATCGGAGCATAATCGTCCGTGCTGCCGCCGTTCCGGGCCACCTCATTGCACATCGCGGAATACGTCAGAATCCGACATTTCACATCGATGCCCAAGATGTCGGCGATCGTCAGCCGTTTGTACGTGAACGCGTCCAGCACCCTGTTCAGGGCATATTCCAGCCGCTTCCCGCTCATTCCCGTCTTCTCGATACGCTCGGCAAGGATAGAGAAGAATTCGCTCGACATATCCGGAAAACATACGGACAGTTTATGCACCACCGTGGCGATATGTGCCGCCGATGCCGGAGGCCCTGCAAGTACGGATACTTCCTCACTCCCACTCTTGGCGAGTGTGAGCGCGATAGATTCCCTCGGCGACGGCCCGAGCGAGCTCATCAGGGCCTGGGGGTTGATTTTTTGTACTTCGCTCATGGTTCTTGATTCGTTGATCTTGTTCGTACTGTTGGTTCTTGCGCAGCCAGTTATTGAAATGCCTCTTGCAGTCTCGCTTGTCTTTGACCGTCTCGCCGCTATTTTGCACATCGGCAGCGTATTCGCGGATTTTCCGCTCGACATAGGATCGGTCAAGATGCTTGTTCATGCACAACGCCTCGAGCCATACGTCCTCGCCCGCCAGATATTCCGCAATGGCCGTCACGGGGACGTATTCGAGCGTGCCATCGGGTGGCGGTTCCGGGGGGAGCTTTTCCGCGCAACCTTTTCGGGGGGCTTTTTTCGCGCAACTTTTTTCGGGGGCTACGTCCGGGGATTTACGGGGTTGGGCTTCCTGAGCACACGCAGTGATTCCACCCATCCCCGTTTCCTCCGGGATTTCCCCTTCCTCGCGCGTGCGCGCACCAGGAGAGGGAGAAGAATAATCTATTAGAGATAGATTGTCATACTCATTCTCATTATCGGCTTTTTTGGGTTTTAAAAAACCCACTGGGTTTTTTGGGTTATTTGGGTTTTCCGATCCTCGACTGCGGCTTTCTTCCTTGCTCGGTCTCCCACCTTTCGACCCGTTCCGCTTGTTTCGCTCGATTACTTTCTGGTATTTTCCCCCGTCAATATCCATTTGGTTCTTGAAGAAGGCGAATGCCATATGTATATCTGCATCCACTTGCGTACTACCGTCTATCTGATAGAGAAATATCGCTCGGAATAATCGCCCCAGCTGCTTATCGGACAAACCCGAAACTGGCCCATAGAATGACTTGTACAACAAAAAACTATCTTTCATAGACGCATCCTCTCTTTCTCGAAGCTTATCATCGTCCGTAGATTGTCGCATTGATGCTTACAAGCGGCGTTGATCCGATCTAACCATTTGGCCAGCGCATTCAGTTCTGATGCCGAGCTATCCACCAACTTATTGGCTAATGACGCTGAAAGGCTCGCAATAACCTCTTTTTCATCATGGAACATCTTTGCAACAGCCGCATCCCGCATTCCAATGACCTCGCTTAACAACTCTCCGCTGCGGGCATAATACACGCCCAGCTGATCGAGGCGTCCGATCATCGCGTTGATGTCGGCATCATTGAGACATTCAAGCAGGTCTTGTATGTCCCTGGCCTCCCTTCTGATCTCGTCGATCCTTGTCATGGCGTTTCATTATTTTCTTGTACAACAATTTGGCGTTTCGCAATGCGTTCTGCCCTTTCACGGTTTGACCCCGGCATTGATCCAGGTCCCGGAGGATGCGCACCACCTGTGCGATCTCCCACTCTTTCAACTCATACATAAGCGAACCATTTTAGCGGCTATTTGTTCCTTGATCCGGTCGGCGTTATCAAGGGCATCGCGGACTCTCTTTAGAAATGCCTCGTCCCGATCCACACGCAGGATTTTGAGCATGAAATATCGGTTTTGACACCGAGGGTCGTAGGATATGAAATCACACCACTTGCGTCCGGTTACGAGCAGGTTCCCTTGAATCTGGGCATAGTACTCGGGATTAATACCGTGCAGCTCCGAAGCAGTCTCCAACAGCAGATATTTGGCGTGTATCGCCGAGTTGTAAGGACACTTGATCTCGATGATACCGTCCTCTCCGACTAATCCGTCGGGGCTGCCTCCAAAAGTCCGCGACCACTCGATAAAACCGCACAGATCGACCGTGTTGCCCGTGCGATCCTCGTAAGCTATCCGAGCCTCCGGCTCGTGTTGGTGCCCCCATCGGACCTCGCGTGTGTTCAGTTCGTTATAGTCCAGGCAAGTACCGTTAGTCAAATCCTCGGCCAGCTTGTCGAAAATGTAGCTTTCGGTAACCTTCGATACGTCGCCCGACCTGGGTTTGGTCATTAGCTTGTGAAGCTCTGACGAGGTGAAATGAAATAAGCGGTCGTTGAACCATTCGGGGGTGTTCTGATATGTATTCGAGCCATTCATATACTTGTTTGATTATTTTTCGGGGAAAAGTTTGCCGTCATCGACCATCACCCTCTCTGCTGCTGCGGCAATATCATCGACAGCTTTCGTCTTTGTAATCATCTCGCGCAGGTTGTCGGCCTCTTCCTTGTTGATAAGCCCGCGGAGCAGCGCGGCATTCACATCCGCCTCGGTCTTGATGGATGAAATGTCGAATACGGCTGCCTGCCGCCCCGGAGTAACGCCTTCGTAGGTGGTATCTACCACATCGCGGATTTCCTCGACCGTCTGCATCCCCATAGATATTTCCGGGGCATATGTTCGCTGGAAAAACGCCGCCGAGCGGTACTGAAGCATCAGTTCGGGCATCGTCTTCCACTTGCTGCCGGCCTTGCCGTACCATCCTTCGTCTTTGGCCATCTGCATCGACACCCAGGCGCCGTGCAGCGGGCTGCCCGTGGTCTTGTCAATGGCCCAGGCCCGACAACGCCACTTATCCAGATCGCCTTCGTTCTCATGTTCGTAGCGAAGCGGCGAGAACCGCCCGCAGGTGTTCAGCGCAGCGATCAGGAACTTCGACGACCAGCCTACATTACCGTAGACTACGTAGAGGTTCTGCATCACCAGCAGCGGGGACATCCCGATACGGTTGGCCATTTCCAGCGCAATGATACAGTTGGCGACAGCCTCCGGGGTTTTAGATTTCTGATACTGCTCCGGGACGATGGTGGACGAAGCCAGCGATATAGCCATGCGCTGTGCGTTCTCGAAATTGGCCTGCGAGGCGAACACGAGCATCGAATCCCCCGATGATGGGGCCGTAATAGTCGCAGGGACGGTTTCCTGCTGAATCTTGTTATCTTCCATAGTTGTTGTTGGTTATAAGTTGTTTCGTTTTGCGTAATCGTTCATTCGTTTTGCCAGGCACGGACGGGAACAATCATAGATCGTGTCCCATACTTCTGTAACCGTGAACCCCTCATCGGGGGCGCTCAACAGATCGTCCCATAGGTAATGACGCTCCACGGTGATGTGAAATACACCCCAGTCCACTTCGAAGGTAAATCCGTCGACATCCCCGTAGGTATAATACTGGCCTCGATCTGAATCTTGGGCATCTCCGGGTGTCTTATGTTCGAAAAAAGCGGCGAACATTTTGAAGAGCAGCTTCATCGACTTGTCAGACAATGTGAATTCGTTAAGTGTCGGACGCTTTTTGACGTTGCCCGTAATATATTCGCTCGGGATGTCTACCAGCTCCTCCGATGCCGGAAGAACCGGGGATGTTGTTGTAATGTGATATTGCGCGTTCATGGCTAATCGAATTTTTCAAAGACACGGTTCAGAATAGCGTCTACGGTATCGTAGATGCGCTTGTCAGAGTAGACGACGCCGAAAACTGCGGCTATGGGCAACATCCACAGCAGCAAGGTTACAAGGCTTGCCATAATTCAGCGGTTTAATGTTTGACTTTGGGAGGGAATACCCGGCTTACGAGTATGGTGCCGACAACGACAGTATAGGCCGGATACATAATGCGGAACCGAGCCAGGAAACAGCCAAGGGCGTGTTCCTCGCAGGCAGCGCGGATAACATCAGTGTAATCGACTTTGTCCGAAGAGAACATCGGTCGTGTTGCCTTGAGGTGGCAACGATAGAATACGGTGCGGCTTTTCTTTGCGCGCGGTGTGGTCTGGGTGTTATTTACCCGGGTACCACTTTTAACATCGGTCTGCATTGTCTGTTAAAAGTTTAGTTAATATGTAAAGGGCAATAAAAAAGGCGTTGCCCCAGTCAGGTTTGCAGACCGACACTATCAGCAAGCTGAAAGTGGACAAGGGACAACGCTTTATATAGCGTTAACTATGTACTTTGTTGATGCTAATAGCATCGGTCTGCAATTGCAAATATACAACTTCATTTCGAATCTGCAAAATTATTTGCCATCGGCATCGAAAAAAGGTATCGACGGCTTCTCCTTAAGGGCGATTCGGTACATCATTTCAGCCTTTGCGCCGTTGATGATCTTACCCGCAATGTTAGCAATCTCCGATGCCTCTTTGGTCTCGATCTCTCGTGCTCGAAGCTCTGCATACACGCGGCCCAAATCGGCCGTCAATTCCCGGATGTTCTTAATCTCTTTCATCGTTTTGTTGTTTTTTGATTTCTCAGTATAGCTTTAGTTGAATACGTTTGTAGTCGATTGTTTCTGGGGTTACTGGGAGGTTTAAGCGTTTTAATTTATCTATTAAATAACTGTCAGTCAGTTCTTCGCGATACTTGCGTTTCATTTCCAGTAACTTTTCGGTATTGGCAGCGTACCACTTGCGGTACCTTTGCCGCTCCTTTTCGGTATTGGCTTCACGCCACTTGTGGCGTATTTCCCGTATCTTTTCGGGATTGGCGGCACGCCACTTTCGGTTATATTCCCACCTCTTTTCGGAATTGGCGGCACGCCATTTGCGGTATCTTTCCGCCTCGCATTGTTTGCAAGTATGGGTACGACCTAATACGCATCCCTTATTCTTCGCAAACTCTTCCAGCGGCTTTTCCTGCCCGCATTTGCGGCAGACGCGGGTAATGTCATCCATAATTTCTTACTTTTAGGGGTTATTCGTAGATAGGACGCCAGCCGACAATACTACTATGGCGGTAATACTATTGCGACGCGGGAAGATTCGAAATAACCCATTTCGCAATACTATTCTTAGAACCCTTATAAGGTAATCCGTAATTCATAGCTAATCTAAATGTGTTGCCATCCTCCGCGTCCTCTCGGCGTTTTTGAGATAGCGCGCCTTGTATTTCTCATTGGCTTTCTCCGGAGGAACCAAGATTACCGTGTTTCTATCGAGCCGTAAGGGCACGAGACCCTTTTCTTTGAGCTCATTGATATAACTCTGCATATAATAGATGATTGTTTATTTCAAAAAATGCGGGGGACTTACGACGATCCCCCGCGGTGGCGACACGGCTTCCGCGCCGCCGGTTTGCGTTCTTTATCTCCCGTTTCGTGGGCTTAACCCGCCTCGGCCTCGCTACTCTTATTCACGCGGCCTCGGATTGTCGAGGGATATACCCTCTATCGCTTCCGTTGATTGAATGACCCTTCGATCAAACTAACAACGTGGGGATCGCTCCCCTGTTGAGCTACCCGGAGTCGAACCGGAAGCGCCTCCTCCAAAGGGAGATGTGTTACCGTTACACCATAGCTCAAAATGCCTGTCTTTCCAGGCTGTCAGATGCTTTCGTATAACCTGTCCGATAGAGTCAAGCGTCTGTTCCGCTTTGTCATTGCCGCGCAATCGGCAATAATCCCTTGCGCTATCGTCGCTCTACTTGCACCATCAACAAAGGGGTTGCGGAGGGTGAGAGATTCGAACTCCCGAAGCGTTACCGCTCGCCGGATTAGTAAGCCGGAGCCTTCAACCACTCGGCCAACCCTCCAAATATCGCCCGCGGGCCTCACGGATGGCAGACGACGTGCAATGATGGATAAAGAAAGGAGGCGTTAATACGCCTTATTCTTTGATGAAACGCCCGTCGGCGCCTCGCTTGCGGGTATATTTCATCAGATCGAGTTCGACGGCAATACGCAGGTTGCGTTCCTCTGCGCACTTTTTCAGAAGATTATTGCGATCTTTCTCGCCTTCGGCAAAGCTCCGACGGATGTCCGCATTCACGCGCTCGAGCCGTTCGATCTCCGCACGGTATCTTTTTCGCGGAGTGAAGTCAATACCCATAAATTTTCGGGTTTTGAATGCATCGGTTTTCATATTTGTGCAATTTCGGGGTTAACGACCATATGATACTCTTTGTAGCGGACAACCCGCCCTCTGTCTGCGTCGTGGCTGTAACACCAATCGCCAACGATGATGTAGCCTTTGCGCCGGAGCCTCGTGACAATCTTCCGCAGCTCCGTCGTGCCAAATTTGCTCATCGCTTTCCACACGGTCAGCGTGCCTCCTCTGATGAAGTAGGCCAATATGCGGGCCTGTGGCTTTTTTAAATTCTCCATAGTTTTGAAATTTTAAGGTATTCGTGCCCTGACGCCATCGAAGACAAGGCTCGCCGAATAAATAGTGGTATACGCCAGCCGAAGCCGGTTATCTATTTGGTCGCCATCAGGGCATAAAAGCGGGATTGCGCAAATGACTACAAGCTTAAATCGCAAATGGACAGAAAGAACGTGTGCACAAAACCCGCATTGGAGCCCGGATAGGTACATTCAAACCACACCGGGCATAGTGTTGATACGGCTCACCGGATCGCTCCGGATCATCGCTCGCTCGTTGGTATTTATCTGTTGCCAGCCCTTCTGCGCCAAGTCGCTCACTGGGTTTTACATCCACTCGGATGGTTCTCGTGTATCAATACGTCAAAGACCCGAAAATCGCTTTCTGCCTTGCAGCTGGGGTTATTGCCAGCGATTAAACCCCTAACCCTTGCGGGATGCTATCTTGGGAGTGCGGCAGGATTCGAACCTGCCACGCACTCCTTGTTGGTTTAGTTCTCTATCAGCTCCTCCACCCGGAAGCCTCGGCTTCGGCGGGGATTGCGCAACCTGCGACATTCGAAATCCGTACTGAACACCTCCACCGAGAACAGGCACAGCAGTATCGCGGCCCCGATGCGTCGGGTCATCTCTGACACGTTGAGCGTGATGCCGAAATTCTGCGTGAAATACCAGGTAACCAATGCCTGCAAGGTCCGCTTCGTCCCCGTCTTGTCGTAGATGCTCTGGAGGTGGTTCGCTACGCATTGGTAGATCACGTTCATCCGTTCTGCGATCTCGCGGGCCGAATAGCCCAGCACGACGAGGTTCATCACCTCACGTTCGCGTTTGCTCAGTATGGCGTCAGTTTTCATAGTCTTAAGCCAGCCCCCAGGGATCGGATACTCCCCATTTGGTAAATATCTGTTCGATCTTTTCCCGTTCTGTGGGCGTATGGTTCACATAGCCGTATTTGCGATTGTGGAACGCTTTGTCGCATAACCCGCCTTCTTTCAATGCCTGGCTGATCTCATCCATAGCAATGCTGGCAAGGTCCCGCCCTTTTCTCCGGGCGCGGATGACGTTGTAACCCTTTACAAAGGCGCAACGCTCGATGTCTTCTTGTGATTTAATCATATTATAAAACCTTAACAATTTTTATTAAAAAGTCCTTTGAGCCGTAAACCTTACCTACATTGTATTGTTTCAATACTGGTGTATGCAACATACTATCATCTCACGCCCACATCCCCAGTTTTCATGGATACAGTGTAATGGCTGTTCTGATTCTCCTTCTCTTACTCGTAAGAAATGGGTTACAGTGGCAAAGCGACCTCGCACAACTCACATTGACCTATGTCGTATAACTTGCCTACACGTTATAAGCGTGGCGGATATAGCCAAATGCCAACCGCGACTGCTCGGCTTTTTGTATCTCTCACAATAGGTATCCCGCAGTATGTCTTCCAACAATCTCGGTGTCTGGAATCAAACCCGACTCGGCTCAAAGAACATTTGTAAACCCTATTGGCGCACTATTTCGCCCTTTCGGATTTGGTTGTTTCAATCTTTTTTATATATCTTTACATTGTTTTGCGGCGTAGAACTATTTACCTTTGCGGTGTAGTTCAATTCCACGATGCAAATATAAACTTTGTTTAGTGTATATCCAAACAAAAAGCAAACTATTTTTAGGCACATTTTATAAATGACTGAGACTGAGAGAATAAAAAAAGCCATAAAATGGCTTATAGGTAGCGGCATTGCTAAAACTCAAGAAGGAATAGGTCTTCTAATGGGCTATTCCAATAAATCCGCATTCTCCCAAGTAGTCAACAACCCAGATAAAAGGCCGGAAGATTTTGTCGTGCGTTTATGCAACCTAAACAATGCACTAAACAAAAATTGGTTATTGACCGGCGAAGGGTCAATGCTCAAAAATACCGACCAACCTGTCAGTCAAGGAGGAGAAGACGCAACACTTTCGGAAGCTGACTTAAATAATTCAAACACTATGAAGAAGTATTTAGACCAAGTCCTTCGACAAAACGAGGAGCTAATTCGGCAAAATGGGGTACTACTTGATCTATTCCGAGAAGAGAGGGCTAAAAACAAGGGCGAAGTCGCCCTAAAAAAAGAGGGCTAAAGGTGTTCTAATTAGACTAATGCCTACCGGAGGAGAGCTGGAACCGTATGCCAAAGCACACACATAATAGCACTAAACAAAAATGCCCCTCTCCGAGTATCCGGGGGGGGGTAAATTGTATAAACCAAAAATTAAACACCATGAAGAAACTTTTACTTACTATTTCTTTGGTTTTATTTGCGACCCCTATTTGGGCGCAAGTCGATAAAGAAGCTGATCAAAAACGATACGGGAAAGGGCAAATGCCGTTCAATGAAAAAGGCGAGGTTGTGTTTTCCCGAGTTGTTCATGAGGAAGGACATGACAAGAAAGCCCTATATAATGCGACAAAATTGTGCATAACGAATATATTCAATTCGGCAAAAGATGTTATTCAATTAGACGATCCCGACCAAGGAATTATTATTGTAAAAGGATATTCGGTTATCCCAACAAGGGCGGCAATGGGAATGATCGTGGATGCAAATATATACTACACACTTGACATAAGATGTAGAGATGGGCGTTATAAAATTGATATTCGACAAATTAAAGGACATTCTCCTGCTGGGATGACTAATGGTGTATATTTACCAGCGACAGATACCCCAGCAGAACTTCTCACTTATGACTTATGCTTTAAACAAAATGGTAAAATGAAAGCAATAGAAGGTTTTTACCGCCGAGCTATCATAGACTGCTGCAATCGCTTACTAATTCAGATTCAGAAAGATGTTCATAACAATTTAACCGCCAATTCTGCTAATGATACAGAAGATTGGTAACCCACCCTCCCAACTCCCGGGCCACGAGCTCGGGGATTTTTTATACATATTGAACAATAAACCGCTTTAAAGTTGTTTTTCTCCCCGAGAAAAACACGGACATTTTGAACAATCTATCCCATTAAAACCCGGGCTATTCGCATCGGGTTTACGGTGGATGCATAGTCCTTCCTCCACGAACTGTGCGGCGGTCATCCGGCGGGATTTCAGAAACGCGCGCAACTCGTCTCGCAATTCCGGGGGGAGGCGCAAGCTTACAGTGACCGACGGCGCACTGCCTTTACATTTGCGTCCAGCGCCCGGGCGCGCACCGCCCCGTTTTGATGCATCCTTATTCATGTTGTGTGATTTTTTGAAGCAAGGCAACGGAATCGCGGGCCGACTGAATCGCGCTTGTAAATCGTTCCGTGGCCGCTTCACCGTTCATATCGACCATGCGTGACCGTTGCGACTTTGCCATCCGCAGGATGTCGTCAAGAGCGGCTATCTGATCGTCATACGGCTGACCGTCCCGTCGAACGGCTGATTCTTCGCCGTGTATGTAGGCTTTGAAAGCCTTCTTCATCAACGGCCGAAGTCTGTTGATATGCGCAACAGGCTCATGCAACATTCGCACGACCTCCAGCACGCACAATACATTTCCAATGATGGCAAAATAGTATCGGTTATCTATTTGCGATTCGGATAGACAGGCGATGCTCTGCTCGAACTCTGCACGGCGTGATTTGGGAAGTTTGTATACTCTGGCGATGAACCCGACCTCCCGATCGGTGCAGACGATGAAGTCGTCGGAAAAACGGGACGATTCCGAACGGCGACTTCTATCGATAATAAATGCGGGGTACTCTTTCATATTGAGCTATTTTGTAATTTCGCCACGAAGGCATTTGCCGCCTATGCAAACGACGGCGGATCCTTTACCGATGAACCGTTCGAGTTGCCGGCGCAGCTCATCGACATTAAGCGTCTTTTTCCCAATCTTAACCAGCCGGTCATCGGCCCTGTATGCATATACGCGCGACGAGAAGAAGATGTCCGTATTGATAAGCATATCACCTTTCGCGTTGGAGGCGTATTTACCGGCATCAGACAGTTTAATGGAGGAGATAGTTTCACCGGCTTCGGCTCGGTTCAGAAGCGAACGAATGGAAATAAATTGATTGTCGTCCATGTTTTCAAAATATTCGTTATTATGTGCCGTATTTTCAACAGCCTCTTCAGATTCGACCATAGCGATGAATTCAGCATCGGCTGTGTGCAGCTCATCGACTTTATCCGTCGAAATCTTATTCGCCGCGAAAGCGATGCACCAACGCTGTTTTTCGGATAACGTGATAGCCTTGCCGACATTTATTGATTCGAGAACACGATTGCAGATGTCTACGACGAATCCTTCGCCATTCTTGGCGACGAGCTCGAGAACGATCATGGCTTCGTCCGAATATTCGAATTCACCCATGCCGACGTAGTCGCCGTCTACCATGTTGAAGATGTTGATAGCCTTGCCCGATTCAATGGCTCCTTTGACGCGATCGTAAGAATTGATAAAGTTTTTCATAGTTGCCGCTTATGGCCCGTCGGCCTTGTTTAGTTGTTTTGGTATTGCAAATATAAGCATTTAATTTGAATATGCAAAACATTTTTTCAAAAAAATCTGAAAATTTTTCGTCAAACTATTGCACAATGTGCCGAGAGTCGGCTCCTTTGCTTCTGAACCAAATAACGAATCAAAGCGAGCATGACCGATGCAAGTGAAATAACATCCCGCAAAGTCTCCGACCTTTTACCGCTATCAGGCAACCCCCGACGTATATCAAAGGAGGATATGGAGCGGCTGATGACTTCTATACGCACTCACGGATTTTGGAAGCATCGACCTATTGCCGTATCCACTCGAACTGGCAATGAGGTCGTCATATGCGGCAATCAACGTCTAAAAGCCGCTAAAAAATTAGGGCTTAAATCAGTGCCGGTCATCATATATAGCAACATTGGCGAGCAAGAAGAGAATGACATCATCTTGCGAGATAATATTAATAACGGAGAGTGGGATTTCGAAGCCTTGCAAGACGATAAATGGAGCGATACGGATTTCGATGAAATCGGCCTCGAAATGCCTGCATTTGACGAAGGAATTCAGGCAATAAATTCAAAATACATCTCGAGCAATGAATCAGGCAATGAGCCCGAGAATAATGAAGATAGAAACGCTTTCTACCAATCAATGCTTACCGACTGTCTATACGAGAGTAACAACATTTTTGAAATTCCCAATTTGCGCCTCGATATGCAAGCCGGAAAGTTACAACTGCCATTCGCGCCTTATGGCGCCGAATCGCGGCAAAAGAAGGGCATATCTACCTATCACTTCTACGTAGATGATTATCGCTTCGAGAGTATATGGAAAGACCCGACAAAGGTATTGAATGGCGGATGCGTATCAGCTGTAGAACCAAATTTGTCATTATTTGACACGACCCCCACAGCATGGGGGTTACAACAGATTTACAAGAAACGGTGGATTTCTCGATATTTCCAGGAATGCGGTATTTCCATATATGCCGATCTGAATGTTTCTCGGAAATTTTATGACTATAATCGCATGGGTATTCCCGAAGGATACAATGCGTTTTTCACGCGAGGATATGCTGATCGCCTCGAATATCTGAAAGCAGAGCATCGGATAGCAAAAGAGATTTCAGGCAAAGAAACCCCGAACCTTATCATTTACGGAGGCGGTAAGGTTGTGCAAGAGTATTGTGCGGCACATAGCCTTGTGTATGTTGAACAATTAATGACAGCAAAAGGAAATGGCTAAAACAAGCGGTTCGATAAGAGGTAATAAATACCCCAAAGAAATATCCCTTGATGAGTATCTGGGGAAACGCGGGCTTCGGTCGCCAATCAGTGATTATATGGATGATAAATGGCGGAGCATACGAATGACAGCCCGTGGCCGTAAAAAATTTGAACGAGAGGCCGAGGCTGCTCGTAATGAATATAGCAAAAGACGAGCTTCTGCCATAGCCGAATATGAAAATTTGGTGAAAGCTGGCAAAATAAAGAGTCCTCGCGAAACCAAACTGGAAGCTTTATTGAGTGTAGCAAGAGGCCATCCGGATAATGAAGGGACCCAAGCAGCGCGTAGATTACTAAAGAAAAGATATAATATAACCATAAGTTGACATGGCGAAAACAAGTGGAGGAATTAGGGGTACAGCTCGTAGAGCAAATGAAACGCCATTGCAATTCTACAAGAGGAGACAATCCGACCTAAACCATATATTACGAAAGGCAGAGTCTAAAGGGCAAGATGTGGTTAAATTTAACTGGGGAGATGGCGCAACTCATACATTTTATAGAGGCTATGCAGGACGTTGGACAACAGATCGCCGTGAATATGAATATTTGCAGAAACACAGATACAGGAAACAGATATAGACAGTTAAAGTGATAAAAACAAGCGTAAAACAAGCGATTTGGCAGGAGAATATGAACATATAAAAGGAAAAGGGAATCGCTTTTCAAGCACTAACCAGCCCGCAAATAGAGGCCGGAAGCCTTCGCTGTACAACCATATCAAAAAACTGCTCGGCACAGAAGCCAAAGCGGAATTGAGCAAAGAGGATTATTTCAAACTAATTCAATTCCTTCTGGAACAGCCCCTTGATAACCTCAAAAAACTCGCCGACAGCAAGAATACACCGATTTGGATTGTCGGAGTAGTTCGAGCAGTCGTTAAGGATGCCAATGCAGGGCGAACCAATACCCTCGATTCGCTATTTGATCGGATATTCGGGAAAGCATCACAACCACTTACTGGAAAAGACGAGGGACCAATCGAATTCAAAGGTTCTATTCCAGTAAGAGAATGGGTTAAAGACCATCTCCAAAAGAAATGATCCAGCCACAGGGCATATATCTGCCGTTGTACGAGGATACCGAGCACTTCATCATCCTGATTACGGGAGGCCGAGGCTCGGGTAAGTCGTTCAATGCCGGCGCATTCATAGAGCGGCTAACCTTTGAAGCTGGGCACGTCGTGCTATACACTCGCTACACTATGGCGTCGGCCTCTATTTCGGTTATCCCCGAATTTCTCGAAAAGATCGAAGCTGACGGCACAGAAGAATTCTTCGATGTGACAAAGGCTGATATTGTCAATACTGTATCAGGCAGCCGTGTTTTGTTTCGAGGCATCAAAACATCGTCGGGCAACCAAACTGCAAAATTAAAGTCAATTCAAGGCATCACGACTTTTGTATGCGATGAGGCCGAGGAGTGGACGAGCGAAGCAGACTTTGATAAACTCGTACTTTCCATTCGGCAAAAAGGAATTCAGAACCGGGTCATCATTATTATGAACCCTACCGATTCAAATCATTTTATATATAAGAAATACATTGATAAAACCTATAAACTCGTCAATTTCGACGGCGTAGATGTCCAAATAAGCACACATCCGAATGTGCTTCATATACATACTACCTATCTCGACAATCTCGACAACCTTTCCGAAGAATTCATACGCGAAGTAGAGCGAATGAAACAGGATAATCCCGATAAATATGCGCATATCGTAATGGGCAAATGGGTAGACGTTGCTGAAGGTGCGATATTCAAGAAAATAAACACAATTAAGGAGTTCCCGCAATGGTGCGAAAGAGTCGCGCTATGTCAAGACTTCGGCTACTCTAATGATCCAACGGCAATAGCCAAATGCGGCACCATAGGCGACGCCTTGTATATTGATGAGTTGTGCTACAAAACACATATGCTCACCAATGAGATTATTTACGAACTCAAAAAATACCCCGATTTGAAGGTCATGTCGGAGTCCGCAGACCCCCGATTGGTTGATGAGATAGGGAACGCCGGAATAGCGATATACCCGGTTGATAAGAGCGGCAAATCCATTATTGCAGGCATCGAAAAAATGCTTGAAATGGAAATATACGTCACCGAACGATCTTACAATATGCTTATGGAATTTCGCAACTATGTGTGGGACGAAGACAAAAACGGGCGTCCCATCAACGCGCCAAAAGACGGGCAAGCAGACCACCTTATAGATGCTGTACGATATTATGTCTTGGGAATGATTCTCGGCAAAATAAAGCAGATCAAAAACTACGAAGGATATTTTTAAATCAACGATATGAAGACTCTACAAGAAATACTCGCCCTGCCTACCGAAGCAGAAAAGATATACTACCTCAAATATCGCCGCACTCCGCTTCCGGACGCCCAAGCCTTGTATAAAGATTGGGACCCGGACAAACATGATATTATGAACCCGGAAATAAGGCCGGACAACAAAGTCATCGTCGAAGAGGCGCGCGTGGACTCCAAAACCGGGAAAGTCATCCCTCCGCAGTATAAGAAGGACGACACCAACCCGACAAATCGCATTACATTGCCATTAGAACAGGATATTACGAACATACACACGGCCTGGGCCGTAGGCAATGACCCCAAAGTGAATTGTCGCCCCAACAACGATCAGGAAAAGGCACTGTTGTCTATTATAAACAGCATAAGCCGGAAGAATAAAATGCGCTACAACAATAAGCGCATCGTCCGCTCATGGTTGTCCGAAACCGAGGTGGCTGAATATTGGTATGTCGTCAAAGACGAGGGGTTCTGGCGGAAAATACTCGAACAAGTCAAAAAGACGTTCGGAGGAACCGTGGTGCCCCAATTTAATCTCCGGTGCGCTATATGGTCGCCATTTCGGGGCGACAAGTTGTATCCGCTTTTCGACGACAAGGGCGATTATATCGCATTGAGCCGCGAATACTCGGTGAAAGAGGCCGACGGCACAGAGACGGTCTATTTTATGACCGTAACCGACGATAAGGTCTATAAATGGCGCATGGAAACAGATTGGGTAAAAGTCAGCGAATTCAAACATATGTTCAGCAAAAACCCCACGATATATTCGTGGCGGTCGAAGCCGCTTTGCCACAACATCAGGCCCATTCGTGACCGTTTGGAGCGGCTCATGTCCAACTTCGCGGATTGCATCGACAGATGCTTCTTCCCCTATCTAATCCTTGAGGGCGATATACACGGGACCCCGCAGCAGTCGGGCAAAAATCGCCTCATCAAGATTACCAACGGGGGCAAGGTATACTATCTGAATTGGGATCAGGCGAGCGATGCCGTGCGCTTGGAACTGGAGGGGCTTTGGAGTAAGGCCTATCAGCTGACCAATACGCCTCAGCTATCACTCGATTCTTTGAAAGGATTAGGCGACGTTCCTTCCGGTCGGGCCTTCCGATTCCTGTTCATGGGCACGGACTTGGCTATCGACAACCACGCCGAGGTGATCGGTGAGCATATACAGCGGCGATATAACTTTCTCGTGTCCGCGGTAGGATCGTTAAATGCAGAATACCAAAAAGCCGCCCAGACCATCGACATCGAAACAGAGATACAGCCTTATACTATCGAGGACATCGCCGAGAAGGTCAAAATCGCCACGGAGGCTTGCGGACAGCCTGTCGCCTCGCTCAAAACCGGCGTAATGATGGCGGGGATCACCGATGAGGTGGACGATGAGATCAAGGAGATTCAGGAGGAACAGACGGCCAGGTCGGCAAACAATGCTTTTGAACCCACATTCTAACCTTTAGAACAATTTCAGCGGATTTTCTGGTGTTTTAGCCGGACGAATATCAAACTATTTGAACAGAAATGCCGAGAATCAATCTCAATAGCGCCAAATGGGAGCAGCAGCATCGCAAGCACGTCGAGCAATACCTCTCCGAAATAGATGCCCTGTACGATGCTGCTATTGCTGAATTGATCCGGCTGGGCGTTGGCTATAATTACGACCCATCGGGAGGCAAAATATTTGCATTTTCGCAAAACAAAGCCAAACAGAAACAGGCCGAAGAGGCAATATCGACTTTCAGCTATAAACTCAAGAGTATTGTGGTTGCAGGGGTAGCCGCCGAATGGGCCTTTGCCAATGATAAAACCGATTCGTGGGTTAAAGCCCTATTTTCAGACCCGAAAAGAGGATGGATGCTTCACAATATCGAAGCTCTCGAAGCCTTCCAGCGTCGTAAGTCATACGGGCATACCCTTTCTGATCGCGTATGGAACTATTCGAAGCAGTTGCAGCAGCACATTGAGCTCTCGTTATCTGTGGGCATTAGCGAAGGCCGCAGCGCGGCGGCTATCAGCCGGGACGTGCGATCCTTTCTGAACGAACCCGACAAACTGTTCCGGCGGGTCCGGGATATATTCGGCGAACTCAAGCCATCGAAAGCAGCAAGGGTATATCATTCAGGGCAAGGCGTATACCGGTCCTCTTACCAGAATGCAATGAGAATGGCACGCACCGAGATAAATTCCGCATACCGGGAGTGCGACAGCGTGCGCTGGCAACAACTCGATTTCATTGTCGGCATTGAGGTCAAAACCTCCAAGACACACGCGGCGTGGCTGGCAAAGGATTGGTACCCGCGCTTCAAAAAAGGACGTGCACCGTTGGAGATATGCGACGCTATGGAGGGCAAGTACCCAAAGTCATTCAAATTCATCGGATGGCATCCTAATTGTCGTTGTTATGCCGTCCCCATCATCGCCAATGAAGGCACAGGAAAGGATTGGTGGGAGGATGCCGACAATGAGGTGACAGAACCGCCCAAAGGATTCACCAAATGGCTGACCGAAAACGAGGATCGCATCAAGCGGGCCCAAAAGAAGGACACGCTACCCTACTGGATCACCGAAAACAAGGCTTTCGCGGACATTGGGGATAAGAGGGCCGGAAAGTGAAAGTTGGCCACCTCCTGACCGCTCTGATATTCAAACAATTAACCCTATTTATAGGGCAATTTTAGGCGTTTTTCAGGCCTCTCCTGCCCGCCTGAATATCAATGAGTTGAATTTATTGATTGCCAGCGATATTATTATTGGGCTTCTGGTAATTCTATAACTTCGTCAAAATCGTATATTCGATCTATCTCCCCTGCTTCATTGCCGCATAAATATCCACTAATTCCAATCTCCATTACGACTAATTTGTTCATCGTATTACGGTCCAATACTATTGCGCCAACTTCAAACTTAGGTCGAATAGGATTAATAGCTACATGCGTTATTTTATTGTCTAACTCTGACAAATCTCGACCTAAATTATTTGAAGAGTTGATCTTCTGTAAAAAGCACGCATTTAAGTCGCTCATTTTTTTTGATATTATTCTCACGTCATCCGTCATTCTCCATAATTTAAAAAATAATATGATTTGCAAAACACCAAAGACAAAAAAGACAATACCCAGAATAATAGTAATAGTTTCCATGTGATTATTATTTAATTATAAAATCAACCTCGCAAAAAGCGCGATTAGTTATTTTTCCGCCGACGAACCTTTATTGTCTCCATATCATAGTAATAATAGCCATCATATTTAGTATGCGATGATAACTCCACAAACCTGTTCATCCGAAAGTTATAGGCCCCCTCAAATGGGCATCTGTATATTTCAATAGGTCGTGTCCCTTTTTGGTCTTCCGGCCATTCCCAGTAATCTCCTTTGGGAACATCTGTATAATCATCGACACCTACTCCATAAGCCATTGCCAATAAAATTTTTGATTTATATTTACGATTTTCCGCAATTGCTTTTTGCGCATGACGGTAGCTTATGATTGCCCCGGTCGTGCAAAGACGATATAACGGTTCATGCTCATTGTTAGCATATTTTGGATGCTCCTTAAAATAATCCCATAAATCTCTATTGGCACAAGAATTACCATTTATTCCTGATTCTGTTAATACTTTCAATGCTTCAGAATCTTTTTTTTCTTTAAAAAGCTTAATCGACAAAATATTTAAACTGTTGCAATAGCCAATTAATTTTTTGGCATTTTGCATACACTCTTTTTCAGATACCGAAATAAACGACGAACAAAAATCATCTACATTTGCGCGTATATCTTCTAAACTATCCAATACAGACATTTGGTTATCAAATGTTATAGTAGATGATTTAGCATATTCAATTCGCTCATACATATCCTGTGTATATAACGCAACATCCGATCGCGCTTTCAGAAATGGGATTACCCATTTATAACCATCAAATTGACGTTGAATCGCCTTTAATATCCCTTCATTATACTGTTTAATCCCCTCGCTCTCTACTTGTGACGCAGACATACTAATCTTAATTCCATCCATGCGCTCAAACTTTTCTAACTGCGCAATCTTTGCTTCCATCTTACGCCACTCATGCACAATCGTTTCAACAAAAAAAGCATAGTCAATAATAATTGATGAACGCCTTATTTCTTCGGTAACATTGATAGCCTCCTTTTGAGCCTTCTGTTTTTGTTTAATTATTATTTGATTTTCACTTTTATAAGCTGATTTTCTAACAGAATGGCCCTCATTAGAAGTAGTCGTACAAATTTCTTGTTGGTCCTTTTGGGGTGCACTTGTATTGCCAAACATCATAATGCATAAGGTGATAACAACAAGGCAAATAACAATGAAAAGCATAAAGCGAAATCTGATTAGTCGATCAAATTTACAATTCCATATTGAAATATCCAAGAAAAAAGACGAGGAATGAATTTTTTACCACTCCTCGCCTTTGTTTCGCGAACGTATATTCCGGGTTATTCCTTCTCTTTCAGCGCGTCCGCAGCTTCCCCGAGTTCTCGCATGACTCCGGCAGTCTTATCCGCGGCGTCCGTAAACTCCTTTAGCGCCCTAATCGAGTCGAAAACATATATCTGGCCTCGATCTCGGACAAATGCTACAAAGTCTTCTTTCTCCGCGAATAGTTCAACAACATCAACTCCGAGAGCATCGGCAACTTTTTCAAGCGTACCGATTGTAGTATTTCCCGCAATAGCCTTTGCGAGCCCTACGGCGGTTATTCCAATTTTTTCTGCTAATTCTTTTTGAGTGATGCCTTTATCTCGGCAAATCTCCTTGATCCTAAATTTCGCCATAAACAATAAGTTTAATTCTCACACCAGCGGCAAAGATAGGACAATTTGCCATAAAATTATATAAATACACTAAAAAAATAATAATAAGTGTAATTTTCCTGCTCAATCGTTTGGATTGTATTATAATTATTGTTATGTTTGCATCAAGAAATAGAACAATAACTATAATTGCCATGAAAGCAACCTACAACAAATCGAAGATCATGCGTAACGCTTGGTATCTGAAACGCGTCAACGCCTCGATGTCGTTCTCGGCCTGCCTGCGCAAGGCTTGGCGCAACGAGAAAATGGCGGTGATGACGGCGAAGATCGAAAACCGCCCGATGGAGGAGTCGAAACGCGCCGCCATCGATCCGCTCCCGCTGATAATCCCGGCTGACTATTACGGAAACAGCAGAACATATTACGGAGATTAACACGATACGGAAATGAACGAACTAACCCAAATGTCCGACCGACTGACGGCCTTACTCGAAGAGCAGAAAGCCTGCATCGAGCGCATTTTAGCAATACTGGACAAATAGTCACAATTTAAAATATAAAAAGCTTATGAAAACAGCATCGCTTCCGGGGACACCCGACTATCAACGACTCTACAACGAGGTCGCTCAAAGGGCCGGACGGCTGTTCATCCACTCGCTGTTCAAAGCATAGAACCCTTTCATTTACCACTGATAGCCAATCACCGACATTGGGACGCCTCGCAGGAATGCGGGGCGTTTTTTGTTATTTTTTGGCAGAAGTTCTTGCATAATGTGCCGAACGGTTGCTCCTTTGCCTCCAGAACAACAAATTTTCTATAATATGAACGATATTCAGATTTTCAAAAATGAGCGTTTCGGGCTAATAAGAGTAACCGAAGTGAACGGTGAGTCAATGTTTTGCTTAACGGACGTATGCAAAGTTCTCGAATTGGGCAACCCCAGTCAAGTAAAATCCCGATTATCTGATGGGGTCATTTCAAATGAGGTCATCCTTGATTCGCTTGGTAGAGAGCAGAAGGCCGTCTTTATTAATGAAGATGCACTATACGATGTGATTTTCGATAGTCGTAAACCGGAGGCCAAGGCGTTCCGCAAATGGGTAACCTCCGAAGTGCTGCCCTCTATACGCAAAACAGGCGGCTATACAATGGCGCTACCCAAAACCTATTCAGAAGCATTGCGCCAGTTGGCCGATGCTGTAGAAGCAAAAGAGAAGGTTCAGTTGCAGCTGGACGCCAAGACCCGCCAACTCGACGAATCCAAAGATTGGTATTCGATCAAACGATGGGCAAAAGAGCACGGAATGAACTGGCGCAAAATCTCATGGCGCGCGCTCAAGGCCATATCGGCGGAGCATGGCTTTGAGATCCAAAAGATATTCGATGGTAACTACGGAGAAATCAATCTATACCATCGCCAAGTATTTGCCATTCTGTTCGGCAAATAATCGTTCATATTGTTGTTTCGACGGCGGGGAGAAATCCCCGCCTTTTTATTGAATTTTTTCATGCAAAATATTTGCACAATGTGCCGAGAGTCGGCTCCTTTGTGTCGAAAGGCTGTGACTATGCAGTCTACTGACACCGACGAAAGAGCATAGTTGTTGGTTAGTAGGTCTGCTGGTATGCGCCGGCGGACCTTTTTTATGCCCGGCTGTGATGCAACATTCAAAACCATATAGTACGAAAAAACATGAAAGAAAAAATCTTTTCCGCGTTGAAAACCAAGTTCAGCAACCTGGGGTTTAGCGCAAAAGCGATCGAGGGGGTGGCCGAGTCGCTGGCCGCAACCGGATTGGTTAACGACGAGAACCTTGACGCTATCGTCGAGGGGCAGAAGTCAGCTCTTTCGGCAATGCAGGCCGAGATCGACAGCCGTGTAACGTCGGCTGTTGAGAAAGCCAAAGCAGAAGCTAAAAACGCGGCACCTGGCAATGGGGGCAGCCAGTCCAAAAATGAACCCGAGAAGCCCTTTGACGCCGAGGCATTCAAAGCCGATCTGCTGAAAACCATCCGCGAGGAACAGGCTGCCGCCGCGCAGCAAAGACAGCAGGCCGCACAACGAAGCGCCGACATCGCAGCAAAGGCCAAAGAATTCGGAATCTCCGAAAAGATCGTATCGAAACTGTCTATCGGCCAAGACACCGACCTTGACGAGTATTTCAAGGGCGTAAAGCAGGACATGATCGACGCGGGCTTCGAATTCTCCGAACCCCCGACCCAGGGTGGCGGTATCTCCGACAATGGGAGCGACATCGCCAAACTGATCAACACGGGGACAGAACAAATTGTCAAATCTCAAACCAAGTAAACAATGCCAGCAGGATTTCATTATGACCTGAAGCCGGAAGACGTGCTGAAAGAACTGTGCCGCTTCGACACGGTGTATCGGCTCTCCGGCGGTTTCAACTTCGAGGATGCCAATATCCCGGCCGGGACAAGGCTGATGCCTCTTACGCCTCTGCATGTCGATCTGACGACGCGCAAAGCATCCGCCGTGAAGAACGTGAAAGTAGTCGAAAAGGTGTCTACCGGCACGAAGATCAAGATCGCCAAAGGATCGCTTGTCTATAAGGGCATGCACCTGGGTGACGGTACGAGCGGCGCAACCGTTTCGAGCATCAGCACCGCCAATGCCAACTACGACGAGCTCACGATGAGCGCCGCCAATCTCACTCCGGAAGCGGGGGATGTTCTCTTCGAGGCAACGGCGGCGGATGGGACAACGCCGAAGGCTACGGCCAACTTTCTCAATTACGCCGTAACGAAGGTGGAGCCGGGCGCAACGGTCACCGCCATTGGCCGAGCTTACGAAGTCCGGGAATCGAAGCTCTATGTCCCGATCTCGGACAAAGACAAGGAGACCCTCACGTCTCGATTCCTCTTCACCATTTAAACCACGAAGACAATGAAACTGACACTCGAAACCCTTTTCAACAATACCGAAGTCTTCAAGGCAGTCATTGACCGTTCGATGGTGACCCGCGATGACGAGATTTTCTGGAAACGCTATCTCGACTTTGAAGAAACGAAGTCCCGAGTTTTCAAGGCCTACCTCGGAACCGTCACCGGTGTTACTGCCGGCTCGATTATCGACCGCAATTCCAACAAACCTCTGCGCGAACGCAAATCGCTCGGGAGTGGCTATGGGGAGGTCGCATACCTGGGCGACCGCTACCAGATGGATAACGACCGTCTGGACATGATCAAGTCGCTTATCGACAAGTTCAACGCGGCACGTCCCTCCGATCAGGTCGCCGCAATGAACGCAATCATCGATTACATCGTAGACGACGTGCGACAGCTGCGCCTCGCGCCGCACAAACGCATGGACATCGTGGTCGGCGACCTCCGCTCGGATGGCAAAGCTTCGGTAACGCTCGCAGACAACCCGCAAGGTATCGCCCTGCTCGATATGGAACTTCCGGTAAGGAAGATCGCTCCTACGACCGGCGACAAAGACAACTTCATCACCTATCTGAAAACCCAGATCGAGAACCTGCGCCCGACGATGGGCCGCTTCTCCGTGATGGAAATGTCTCGCTCGACGTTCACCAAGAACATCGTCGGGGCGAAGGAGTTCCAGGGGACCTACAAAATGATCCTCAGCGGGTCGCAGGTCGCTCTGGCTGGCGGCCTTATTACCGACGCGATGGCCAATCAGGTGTTCGCGGGCATCGGATTGCCGCCCATCCGTATCGTCGACGATATGGTGGCCACGGACGACGGGTCCAACAGGCAGGTGTTCAAGGACGACCGCATTACGCTGCTCCCGCAGGATAAGATCGGCAAGATGATGTGGCATGAGCCCTATGAAATCTCCGATCCTGTGCCGGGCAAAGCATATACGCGACTGGAGGGCGGCATGTGGACCTCGAACTGGCGAACCGACGAAGGCCGTTTCATGGAGTACGGAGCCGAATGGATTCCCAACTTCACGGCTCCCAACAAAATCGCCATCTTCGATCTCTCTACGATGAATGCCTAACCCGTTCTGGCCATGACGAACTTCGAAGCAATATCGGCTCGACTGTATCCATACAATGTTGACGATAACCTCATCAATATTGCATGCGAAGACGCGTCGCTCCCGGTTGATGGCAAATATGTCCCCGAGAATAAGATTCCTGTCATAAAGGCCGCGATAGATGTGTTGAAGCAGCTCATCGTCCTTGACTCCGAGGGTAATGGCGGATATTCTCTCGGGTATGATACAGAAAAACTAACCCGGCGCATTTATGCTCTCGCAAAGGATAATGGCTTGACCGATATTGCTGACGAGTTCGATCCTGCACCGCAAATATTTTTTCTGGACATATGATTCGCTACCCCCATACACTCGAAATGTGGTGCGAAGAGGAAGGCACGCTGAACCCCGATGGCTCTTGGACCGAAGGCCCGCACAAATGGCAAGTCGTCAGCAAATGCAACGCCCGCCAAAACGGACAAGCGCGACAAGTCAAGGGATTGAATGGCGAAGCATTCCTGTACTCTTTCGAGGTTGTGATGCCGGCAAATACACAACCTATCCCTATCGGAACAAAGGTGCGCATCTTCGATGGTCGAGGGTTCAATATATTCGACCAGACACCGCACACCGATGAGAGGCCGAAGGAAAAAGACACGGCGTCATATCCCGTGCAAGGGTTCTACAAAAGCGGACAACGATACGAAGACACGAAGCTATGGCTCTAAAATGGACAAATTCCCAAGAACTCAACCGAGCCTTCAAGGAGGCAAAGGAAGAGTATGATCGGAAAGCGGTCGAATTTCTCACCGAGAAAGGCGAGGAATGGCTGAAATACGCACGGGAGAATGGCCCATACAAAGACCATACCGCCAATCTTCGTAACTCTATCGGGTATGCCGTTGTGCAGCATGGTCAGATAGTTATGGGAGCATTCCCGGCTGGCATTCCCTCCAAAGACAAGGAGGGAAATCCGGAAGAGGCGCGGACAAAGGGCCGAAAGTACGCGGATAAAGTAATATCCGGGCTGGATAAAAACAAAACCTACTTGGTTCTCGTGGCCGGAATGGAATACGCCGTTTACGTCGAGAAAAAAGGTTTTTGGGTACTCAAAGGTGTTGAAGACTCGATAATAGCCAATAAGTCCTCCATCATCGCAGAGTTCGCCCGACGTTTAAATAATCCTAAACCATGACCCTTACTTCCACGGAAATATTCGACATCGTTTGGGGATATATCCGAAAATCGCCATTGGCCGAGGCTGTACCAACCATGTATGCGGACCACTACCCTAACAAGCCTTCAGGCGAGTTTATCGTAGTGACATCCCTGACAAACGCCATCGGCGATTTACAGGTGGCCACGGTTAACGTGAATATCTATGTCCCCGACACGACACCGACGATCGGCAAGGAGGAACAGCGCTATCCTAACCGCAAGCGCCTGAATGAGCTGACGCGAATTGCGTTCAAAGCCCTCGAAGGCTATCCGACCAATGAGCGATGGTATTTCGACGTGAGCGATGAAACTCTTATCAGCGAGGAAGGTATTTCTTACTCGTTTTCAAACATTCAAGTCAAACTAATAAAGTATTAAGCTATATGTCAAAAGACGTTCAAGTCGTAGGACTTAAATCCTGCCGGGCAGGTGATCCGCTTCCCAAAGGTGTAGGCGACGCCGGGGCCGCTGATCTTATCAAAGCATTCGCCCAGATCACACAGCCGTATGATGGGGGTATCACGGCTAACTGGACCATCCCCACAAACACGGAATTCCGCCGTGAAGGCGAGGTCGATCCTTTCTTCTCGATGCGCGACCCCTCGACCGGTTCGAAAGAACTCACGTGGACCGTGGCCGACTTCGACGACGATACGAAAGCATTCTATTTCGGAGGAGAGGATGCTGTGGAAGGCGAAGTGTATGAGGGCGAAAAGGCATTTGCATTCGACGCCAAATCGGGCAAAACCATCGTTTTCGCGCGTCTCAAATACGTGGCCACCCTCACGGGCAACATCAACAAGAGCACGCCACTGCAAATCAGCGTTTCAGCAACGGTGCTCGCGCCGGCCGGAGGCGGCAAGTCGTGGGACGTAATTTCCACTCCGGCATACACCGCCGCAGCGGTGCAGGCAGCAAGCCTGTAGCCACCCATCCCGCCGGAAAGTTCACGACTTGCATCACGGAGCGAGACCGGGGCGGGATCAAATATCGTATAACCATGACGAAAGAGATTGACAAATTCATAGAGCAACGGGCGCTCGATACAATTACCGAGAAGCCCGAATCCTTCGAGATAGAAACCCAAGATGGTAAGACAGAAACGCTATACCTGTACCCCTTGCAACTCGGGCGCCTGGCGCTTATAAGCCGACGATTGCTCGATCTCGATCTGGCGATGGATGACAATGACACGGAAGGAGCCATAAAACGGATGTGGACGATATGTTCTGAAAAACCGCGCGAGGTCGCAGAGATCATCGCCATTGCAACTCTTCGAACAAAGCAGGAAATTGAGGATGAATTGAAAGATCGCACGGACCTCATCCTCTGGTCGCCAACAATGCAACCGGGAGCGCTTGTAAATATCCTATCGGCAATAGTCATTCAATCCTACCATGAGGATTTTATGAAAGCTATTCGCTCGGTAAAAACGCTGCAGGTAATGATTTCCCCGATGATGGCAGCGGAGCGAATAGCCACTACGGAGGACGAAGCATCTGGGGACAAATCGACGCTTTCATGAGTAGGTACCATTGGACTATGGATTATGCCTTGTGGGGTATATCATGGGCCAATGCGAGATTAATGATAGCCGACGCCATGAAGGTTGATTATAAGAGCAAATCGGGTAATACATCCACGCCTGACGCCACCCGGGATATACCTGATGTAATCGATTTGGGCAGCGACCCGAACAACACGGATTCACTTTACGCATTATTCGGAAGGAAATGATAAAAGATAGCAGAATTGAAAAAATTAAAAGCGCAGCCCATAAATTAGGGGCCTGCGGAATGGAAAAAAATATATCTTCCTATCGGGGCCTCGCTCAACTGCTCTTCTCTCCCCGTGGCTCTGAATTCTGCGCAAAACAAAATTTCCCCACACTTGAGTTGTTTCAAAAGATAAAAAACGAGGCTGCCACATGCGGAGTTTATACCGACGCCGGCAATATCCATTTGTCGAGCAGAAAGAACCTTTGTCTTGCTGGAGATACATCAGCGTTCATCAAGGCTTCAGGAACGAAGTACATCCACACTATAATCCTTATGCACGGAGCGTCGGCCACGATCGATGCTTCGAATTATGCCGTGTTAAAAGTCATCAACATCAGCGGCTCAAATGTTAAGATCAATAAGGATAAAACAGTTGTCGTATTATGAGCATTAACCTTACAGTCGTCATAGATAACGAAGAGGCCGTACGCAAATTCCGCGAACTTCAAAAAACGGCCAAAACCGTAACATCGAGCGTCGTCACCGATGCCGACCGAATGGATATTGCCATGCGACGTATTGCCACGACCCTCGGTCAGATCGGTGTTGCGGTATCTTTGACCGGACTGATTAGGCAAATTGCACTAACCCGCGGAGAGTTTCAACAACTGGAAGTAGCCTTTACAACTCTACTCGGGAACAAAGAGAAAGCCGACGCCCTTATGGCGGAAATGGTCGATCTTGCCGCAAAAACGCCCTTTGATTTACGAGGGGTGGCATCCGGCGCTCGACAACTTCTTGCATACGGATTTGCCGCGGAGGGGATCACCGACACTCTAACCCGATTAGGCAACGTCGCCGCTGGGCTTGGGTTGCCTCTCGAACGTCTGACATATCTATATGGAACTACGGCCGTTCAGGGGCGACTATACGCCCGCGACATGCTCCAATTTACCAGTTCCGGAATCCCTGTACTGCAAGAGCTGGCTAATATGTATGGCAAGACAACCGAAGAAATCAACAAAATGGTCTCTGACGGTAAAATCGGATTTGAAGATGTTCGCAAGGTTATTGAAAATATGACCAATGAGGGCGGCAAATTTTACAACCTCATGCAAGGACAATCCAAGACGATAACAGGCCTTATATCGAATCTTGGCGACGCTCTCGATACAATGTTCAATGACATCGGCAAGTCGCAGGAAGGGATTATTTCGGATGTTCTCAAAGGCACTATTTCGCTCGTAGAAAACTATCAGAAGGTTCTCGACATTCTTATCCCGTTAGTCGCTACTTATGGAGCATACAAAGCGGCTCTTATGCTTACAGTAGCAGCGCAGCGCATCAATATGGTCGTTATGCGAGAAGCTGTATTGCAAAAAGCGTTAGCGTTAAAATTTGGCAAAGAATTAACGGCTGCGCAAGCTGTAGAAGCTGCTCGCATGATGCTTGTGACAAAGGGCTGGAAGGCACTTACTGTTGCAATAAAGGCGAATACAGCAGCTTTGCTTGCTAATCCGGTATTTTGGATTACTGCCGCCCTGTCAGCGGCGACATACGGCATATACAAACTTGCTACGGCGGATACCGCCCAAGAAGCGGCGCAAAAGAAAGTAAATGCCGCTATTGAAGAGTATAAACAAAAACTCGATGAGCAGAAAGGCAAAGCCGAAGAGTTGCATTCGGTAATGAATGACGAAGTAAGTACTGCATATTCCAAGCAGAAGGCTTATGAGAATTTGATAAAGACATATCCCGAATTGCTGAAAAATTATAGCGAAGAGGAAATAAAGTTAATGTCTATAATTGATTTGACTAAAGAGTTGAATCGGATTAACGATGCCCGCGAACATAGCAATGTAGAAGATAAATACCGGAAGGCTATCTCCGATTATAATTATTATAACGAGGAAATAGAAACCGACGAGGGGAATAGTTATTCGAGAAGCCCTCGAAAAGCACGTATTGCACTTGAGGAAATAAGATTATACAAAAAAGAACTCGATAAAATCAGAAAAACAGAACTGGCGTCCCAACCGGCAGAAATAAAGATTGCAACGCTCAAAGGCAATATCGCCGAATTGACGGCCCAAAACGAAAAAATAGGTGACCTGATTAAGGAGGCAAGGGATAAAGTGGCGCAAGGGCAATATGTACCTTATGACCAAAGTGAGGCTTATTATCAGGCGCAAAAGCAGTCAAATATAAAAACAATAGCGTCAAAGCAAGAGGAAATATCTAAATTGCAAGATGGCGGCAAGGGATCAGTTCACAACAAGACATATTGGGAAGCGCAGAAAAAAGAGGCCGAGAGTGCTCTTGAAGCAATAGACGCTTCACAAAAGAAATTACTCGACGCCGGAAAATTCAAAGGCATTGATTCAAAGGTCGTTGAATCCTATAAAAAATATAGCAAAGTCCTGCGAGATGCAGAAAGTGCGCTTAAAGCATACAACTCATACTCAAAGCAGGATTCAGCAGCCGAGAAGGCAAGGGAGGCCCAAAAGAAACTTAACGAGCAGGTTGTCGCCAATGATCAGGCTCTTATCGAATCACGCATTGCTTTAATGAAAGACGGCAAAGCCAAAGAGTTAGCAGAAATTGATGCTCGTACGAAGGCCAAATTGGATGCCATTGACAAGGAGCGCAAAGAGGAGGAGGATAGAGCGAAGAAAGCGGGTATCAAGTTGTCGCCCGGACGAGAGGCTATTTTTACCGAGAGGGAACGGAATGCCCAAACCGAAAGACTGAACAGCCGAGCAGACATAGAGTTAAAATATGCCAAAGAACTGGATTCCATCTATAAACAGATCACCGAAGATACCCTATCGGAAGAAGACCGACGCATTCGTAGTATCAAGGATAAGTACCAAGAATTTCGAGAGTGGGTTGAAAAAGCACTAAAAGGGGGCTCTATTAATTTGGGGCAGGCATTCGATTTTGGAGTCAAGATCGACCAAGCGGAAATTGCATCCAGCCTAAAAGCTATAGTTGACGAATATGGTTCCGCCGAAGATAAAATCGCAAAAATCCGCGAAAAAGCGGCCAATGCCCGAAAAGTGGCTGCCGAAAGCGAGCGAATGGATTTGATCCCCAGAATCGATAAACGTGAGCGGGAAGAAATAGGCGAAGTGAAAGCGGAGGAGTTGATGAAGACCGACGACTGGATCAATTTGTTTCAAAACTTGGATGCGCTTTCGAGCAAAGAGATACGCCGGATCATTGATAACATCAACGAGCAGCTTAAAAATGCGAATCTCGATCCGATAAATCTAAAAGCTGTTACCGATCAGCTCCAACAAGCAACAGACGTCGCTGCAAAAAAGAATCCATTTGCAGCCGTAGTAAATGGCTTTAAGGACTACAAGGCGGCCCAGCAAAAGGCTATAACACTCCAAAAAAAGTACGAACGAACGCAAGATGAAATTGATAAAAAGGCGGCCGATCAAGCCGCTATCGAGGCTATCGGGAAGAAGCAAGAAGCATGGGAGGGAGTAAGCGATGTCCTCGACATCATAAATAGTACGCTTAACGAGATTGCATCAGTAGCATCATCTTTTGGAGCTAACGACAATATTACATCAGCTATTAACAGCATATCAGGTATTGCGGGTGGAACAGCCCAGGCTGTATCTGGATTTGCATCGGGCAATATTATAGGAGGCATACAAGGAGCATTCTCCGCAATAGCCAGCATAGGGAACCTATTTAATTACGATGACCAACTTCAAGATGAGATTGACCGCTTGCAACGACGAATAGATCAGTTGCAATGGGAGGTTGATAACTCAGATGTCGTAAGATTGTATACTAATACAGAAAAATCGATTGCAAGAATAAAAAGGCTGTATGCCGAAACAACTAAGGAGGTTCTGCGACTTCATGGAGCCACAAAGGAATGGACATCAATCTTGGGGCGAGCTTTTTACGGTGACGAAATTAGAGAAAAAACTGCTGATAAATTAGCGAAAGCCTACGCAAGCGTGGAATATTCAGCTAATAAAGCGCTGGGATCGGCTAAATTTTCAGATGCTAAAGACCAGCTTAATAATCTGGCTCAACAGCAGTTACTTATTCAAGAGCAAATTAACAAAGAAGAGGATAAAAAGAAAACAGATAGGGGCAAAGTCGAAGATTGGAAACGCCAAATTGAGGAGTTAGGCAATGAGGCCGTAGAGGTCATTAACCAGCTTGTTGAAAGTATTATCGGCGGTAGTGCTGCTGAAATAGCGTCAGAACTCGGCAATGCTTTTTTCGACGCTTTTGCTGCTGGGGAGGATGCCGCAGAAGCATGGGGCAATAAGGTTGACGATATTGTTGCTAATATCGTCCGACAAATGCTGGTATCCAAATTTTTAGAGGAGCCATTAGGGGATATATTTGATGAATACAAAAAACGATGGTTTGGAGATGGCACGTTTGATGAAAAAACAATCACGGATCAGATCATCGCATCAATGGGAGATTTTAAATCTGATTTAAATGATTTAGGCGACTTGTTTCAAAATATAATTGAGGCGCTCCCAGATGACATTTTGGATAATTTAATCCCAGAAGGTAGCACCTCCGGCCAAACCGCCACCTCCCGTGGCTTCCAAGCTATGTCCCAAGATACCGGCGACGAGCTCAACGGACGATTTACCGATATGCAAGGCAAAATGAATATCCTCGTCTCCGGAATGGATATGCTCCGCTCGATCAACATGGAAACACGGAATACAAGCATCGACATCCGGGACATTATGATCCAGCTCAACGGGAATGTCGCCGACATCCGGACCTTTACAAAAGTCCTCCCCGAGATGAGCAGCACCCTGACCTCCATGAACAGAAAGTTAGACAACCTTTGATATGGCAAACAGCGACATCACGATCAACAGAATACCGCTCCGATCCATTGGAGTTACATTGCTGGCCGGCGCTTACACCGCGCTGCTTACGCCTCCGCCTTTGAAAAATTTCGTGAAGAACGACGATCCGACAAAACCCGGCACGGATGTCCTTGTCAACAATCCGGTTGTCAGCGAGCGCGACGTGACCCTTATCTTCCTGATCGAAGGAGAAAGCAAAAGCGCATTCCTGTCGAACTACAAAGCATTCATTTCTGAATTGCAAAAAGGCAAAGTCGTACTATATATCCCAGACTTAAACTGGTATTTTCATCTTCTATACAGCAATAGTACGCAGTTCGAGAATTACCGTCTGAATGCTTGCAAGATAGCCGTAAAATTCAACGAGCCCAACCCTACCTATCGAATTCCCGAAGGTGCCGGTCCTCTTATAACGTCAGACGACCTTACATTCATTACCTCCGATGGCGATATATTCTACCTCTCCTCGCAATACAAGATGGAGTACCTGGGCGGAGAAATGGACAATCTTCTTACAGACATCAAGACCCTTTTGCCAAAGAAAAAGGATAAAACCATCTATGAGAGCATATCGGATTCGACGGTAGTTCTGGACGTGAAAGCCGGACATGACTACACGTACGGGACATTGGATTCGCTGACCATCAAATCCGTGGAGAAGTCGGCCACAGAATCGTCTATCAGGTTTACGTCTGGAGCCACGGCGACGGAATTGGTGGTACCCCAAGACCTGAATCGCATTGGGTACTGGGTTCCGGCCCCCAACATGACTTATGAGATCAATATAGAAAACAACGTTGCCGTTATAATGGAATTTAACCCACAAACAAAATAGCCAAACATAATGACGCAAAACATTAATTCGACAGAAACTTCTAATGCGACCAATACGCTCGCAGTCGCAACCGACGGTAGTAATGCGCCTGCCGGATACTACAACAGCACATACACAGGTACTGAAATCGATGAAATACTGACCGAAGCGCATGCGAGAATCCCGGAAAAGGAAGATAAGCCCGTCGTTGTCAACGTCGAAGGTGCGGATGTCACGATCAACGTGGAAGGCAACCACAAATACATCTGCGGGGAGCTGACCTCGCTCAAGATCGGGACCGTGGAAAAATCGGCCCGGACTTCGGCGATCTTCTTCACATCGGGAAACGTTGCCACGGAACTCACCTGGTCGGATGACCTCGTGGACATCATCGGCTACAAGACCCCGGCGCCGAATCGAGCCTACGAGATCAATATAAAGGAAGGGGATGCGATAATTATTTATGCCGAATAACGTCAATACAGGAACGCAGGCATCAATTCGCGCGCCTCGCAGGAATGCGGGGCGTTTTTATACGTTGTTACAATAAACGTGTATTCGACTACGTTTTCAATGTGCAACTAAAAAAGTTAGCAAAAAATTTGCACTTCGACAAAACGAGTGCTATATTTGCGCTAACAATGAAATATAGACGTACGGGTCTATCCGTAACTACGAATATCAAACATAAAAGATACAATAAGACCGTCATATATTGCATGATGGTCTTTTTTATTTATTTACTAACATAAAAACTTACGTTTGTGAAAAAATTTCATTCTGCCCTTTTTGATTTCTGCTGGTTTCCCAACTATGAAGCCTCTATAGAATATCTTGCAAATAATATTGCAGATCCGGAACCGTGGGACTTCTCCGATGCACAGGAAGCCAAATACTCTATTTTAAAAAGCTATATTGAGCATACCTTTCGTAAGGTTCAATCTGAAAATAAAATAGCATTCTCGTCGAACAACTCTTTCGCGTGTTTTAACACGGGGCTTGTGACTACAAATCTGGAAAGCATATTTGCTCTCGCCGAACGAAATAATAGGCCGGATGCGGCCGAACAAGGTTTTGCCCCTTATGTTTTCAAAGCCTTTGTAAGAGAAAGCGACATTCAGCTGATAAGCAGATTCGGAGACAACATTCCAGATATTGCGGACTTTTTCCAAAAACCAGAGGACTTGATTTTCAATCCTCAATGCAGGGTAGTCCCTCAAATAGACCATATCATTGCAGACAACATGGACAGATTTCCCTCACACATGCAAGGGTTAAGTGCGGATGAAATGCGCCGAAGGCTTGTCGGTGCGATCAATGAAGCTCAAAAAAAGGCCAGGTCTAATTATAAAATAGCGGTTCCCCAATTCTATGAGGGGAAAATTCAACTTCTTCTGCCCTTATGTCTTACCCCTGGATCACCCAATCCGGATTTAGCTTTGGCCACGCATAAAATAGGGAATAATACCTATACAGCGCGCACATGCTTAACATTGAAGATGGCATATAACAACGCTCGTCTAATCGTTAAGCCGCAAAGTTCATGGCTTAAACCTTAAAATACGGATGAAAGCAACCCGCTCTTGCCCTAGTCAAAAGACCGGGGCGTTTTTGTATAATTTTTCTCGCGAAAGTTCTTGTATAATGTGCCGAGAGTTGGCTCCTTTGTCCTGTACCTGGATCAGATGCCAACAAAATGATTATATACAGCCCCGCAGACGCAGCAATCATAGAAGCCCCTATAACCCGGGAAGCCATTATCAAGTTCGTTTTGATGGGCGACTATTATATCGAGCTGCCTTTCGCCTGGGATACCTTGATAAACTTCCCACGCGGATCGTATATCGTTTATAAAAACCGCAAGTTCGAGATCATGTCCAACGTGCGGCCCGAGTTCGACAACAACACGGGCGGCTACAAATATACCCTCCAATTCCAGGCCCAGCAAAATCACATGAAACGGTTCGTGTGTTTCTGGCTTGGAGGGCAGAATCCCGAGGCCGTTTTCCACAATACGACAGACCTGACCTCTTTCGGTGCGCTCATCGTTGCCAACATGAATAAATCGCTCGGCACGGAGAGTTGGCAGTTAGGAACGGTGGCCGTGGAAAACCCCGAAGCGGCTAAACTTGTGTCGTTCAATGGTGACAAATGCTGGGACGCCCTCAATACCATCGCCGAGACTTTCGAGGTCGAATGGTGGACAGAAGAGAACGGAGGCGTGGTAACGCTCAATTTCGGGAAACTGGAATTAGGCACTCCGGAAATTTTTAAGCGAGGAGATGTGGTAGAATCCATTCCTGCCAAGAAAGGCGACGATTCGAGTTATGGCACCCGGTTCTATGTATTTGGTTCCACGCGCAACCTTACGAGTGACTACGGGCAAGCCGAGCAGGGAGGGACAACCAACCATGTTTCCGAGATCAGACTTCGGCTACCGAACGGGCAGGAGTATATCGACGCCATTCCCGATCTCCCTGGGCGGGATATTGTCGAGCAAGTTGTATTCTTCGACGACATCTACCCCAAGAATACCGAGACGGTATCTTCCGTAGAAACCATTGATCGCGAGATCATAGAAGGGCAAACAGACAAGGCCTACGTGATGGTGTGTCCAGATACTCCATTCGTGCCTTCTGATGTAATCGAAGGTGAAACTATCGGAGCTCATTTTACGAGCGGTGATTTAATGGGGTGGGATTTCGAACTCGCCTTAATAGACGACGATGGCAATAACATTGATCCCGCTACTTGGAAGCCCGAAGATGGCTTCAATAAGAAGTTTGAGATTATTGCTCAAGTAGAAACATCTGGCGAAAGTCAGCAAATAATCCCTAACGAAAACTTGCGCCCCCGAGGAAAAGACGATGATCGAGGGCCTGACACTTTCGTACTTACGGGCGTAAAACTCCCCCAGCAGCGCATCGAAGAGGCCGAGGAGGAACTTTTGGCCGCCGGAATTTCGTATGCCGCAAAGCATAGCAACGACACCGATGTCTACGACTGCGACACCAACCCGGTATATTGCCAAAACAACGACAAAAACTACGAGGCCGGGCAAGCAGTATTGCTCGTAGGCCCGCAATTTGGAGAGAACGGCAGGTTATCCCGAATACAGGGTTATCAAAAGAAGCTATACAACGAATATATCGCCACTTATACGGTCGGCGACAATACTCCCTACTCACGCATCGGAAGCATCGAATCGGATGTAAAAGCGACCCTTTATTCCCAGCGTATCGGCGTCACCGGAAGCGGAGCCTCGATATACCTTATCACGCGCTACGATGGTACATCTCCCACAGACGCCAATGCCTATTCGGCACGCAGGGCAATGTGGGAGTTTGCCAACAAGCAGACAGCCGACACCTTCAAAGGACGAATGACGTTCAACGCCGGAGCACAATTCGGGGACTTTGCAGGCGGCATGACCGGCATCGGTGGCCTCATTGACAATAAAGGGAACGCCGAGCTGGATAGCCTGAAGCTTCGTCGATTCCTGGAGGTGCCCGAATTGAACTACAACCGAGTTGAAATATCCGTAGGCGATGATTGGAGTGCTCCCGGCGGCGGAGTGATTGAGTCTGTCGATACCTACCAAAGGCTCGTATCATTGAGGCTCGAAGACGGAGAGATCGGAGCCGTAAAGGCTGGCGATATATGTATGGGCATATTCCATAGTATAAAAACGTCAGAAAATGCCACCGCAGACGCCGACGACAGTCGTGGCAACCGGACTTTTGCTGGCTTTGCGACGGCCTATTTCCGGATCACGGAGGTTATTGGTGACCACAACGAACAATTCAAATATGAATTGCGACCTCGATCAGCGACATTTACCGAACAGATAAACCCGATGGCGGCCATGACATTCGTGGCCTATGGGTCCTTTACGGACGCCTCGCGCCGTACATCCCGGTACTCGACACGCTCCTACCAGCGTTATCTGCGTGGTGTTTCCGATTGGGAGTTCACAGCGGATAACATCGCTGCCCAGTTCGGCGATCTGTCGAACCTGTCCGTTTTCGGGCTCTCCATGTCAGGATATTCCGCATACCTGAACAATATCTATATGTCGGGAGTAATTCAGCAATTTACGCCTGAAGGAGAAGAAGTGCCTACAATTATTGATCGAGGCATCTGGAGCCCCACTTCAATATACAATAAAAATGACGATGTATATTGGAACAACGCCCGATGGCGCTGCACCCAGGACGGAACGACTTCCGAACCGTCAGAATCGGCAGTAGGATGGGTATTGTTGGAACAGGCTATAGTCGGTCCTGATGGGTCCTCGGCTATCCCTGTATATCGGTTGTCTCCCGATGAACCCGCAACGCCTACAGGAACCTCGTTACCTCCCGAAGGGTGGACGCTCGATGTACCCGCCGCCTCTGATACCGAAGCTGTATGGATGTCTATTGCTTCCGTTAAAGACAATGCTGTATTTGCATGGACCAGACCGAGCCGAATTAGCGGCAAAGACGGCGCGCCCGGATTACAAGGGTGTATTGTACGTATTACCGAATGGTCTGCGGGCGTGGAATATCGCAATGATGTTCAGCTTAATACAAGCGATTTACGGTATATTGATATAGTCACAGTAAATAACAATGGCAATCAGCTCAAGTACCAGTGCACCGCAACGCATACATCATCAGAGGTTAACAAACCGGGGCTTGCTGGATCGGTAGCCTTCTGGCAGCAGTTAAACGATATGGTTCCAATTTATACCCCACTGCTGTTAGCCGATAATGCAGTCATTAACTTCTTGCAGGGTATGCAACTGCTTGTTCACGACAAAGCAGGCAATATCGTCGCAGGAATGGTAGGTAAATCCATCCCTTTATTTGTGGGGTCAAGCGATCCTGCAACCTCGCCTTTCCGCGTCAACGAAGACGGGGCATTGACAGCTACAAAAGCTACTATTGCTGGTGAAATCAACGCTGAAAGCGGCGTTATTGGCCCTTTTAAAATCGGCGTTGATTCCGATCAAGATTCGTTAATAGCGGAAGGTACAGGCAAAATCGTATTGGGTAGCAGTATAGCCTATTTAAACCGGGGGGCTATTTCAAGTGATATACACCGGCATTTCGAGGTAAGCATGTTATATGGCCCAGTTGCTACACTTCGATCGATAAACGATACTGCCGGAACGGATAATACTTACAATATGGGGTTAAATATATCAGTGGCTGGAAAATACTTGAAGGGGCCAGCTGTCAATAATGTCCCATCGGGGAACCACGCCATATATGTAGGATCGGGTGATTTTTGTGGATTTAGGCCATATAGTAGATATTTCGACCCTGGAGCACACCAATTAGAAAGATATGACACGGTTGTTCTGGCGGGTAGCGAAAACGGTAATATAGCTTTTTATTTACCAAGTGATCCGGAGCCCAATCATTTAATCATTATCCGCAAATTATCTGACAAAAATACTGTATATGTCAATGGAAACGGCAAACAGATAGTATGGAACGACTCTAATGCTTGGGTAAATAATAAAAGTTTTACAGGCAGACGGGCTGTATCGATCCTATACAGTGGAGATCTCGGCGTATGGGTACAATGGATTTCAAGTAATTAATAGAATATTATGAAATCAATTCGTGTAGGTAAAGACATTGAGGTTAGTTGGCCGATATTGACCAACGGGCAGGAGATCGCTCTCGAAGGGCGCGATCTGACCCTTTTTGCCCGCCTGCCCACGTGGGCCGAAGTGCGCGTTAATTTCACGGCAGAAGACAATGTTGCAATATTTATTATCCCAGGCAAAGAACAAACGACCACTGGCACTTATAGCTTCACAATGTGGGAAAACTACGGCAAAGCAGGGCAAACTGCCGTAGATTACTGTCAGGCCTTTCAATTGGTGGACACCACATGTATGGAAGGCGGAGAGGATAAAGGATTGACAACCGAAACTCTGAACTTGGAATCTTCGAATATTGTTCTCGGGGTCCCGGGTCCTCGGGGTTATTCAGCGTACGAGATTTACAAACAATATCATCCCGAATCGGACATAACCGAGGAGGAGTACGCGCGAAATCCGGTAAATGCGGCAGATGGGGCCTTCGTTGCAATCGACAGAATTGAAAAAAAAGAGAAACAGATAGACGCCGCTGAACAACAACGCGAACAAGAGGAACAAATACGATATACATCCGAAAATACTCGTGTGGAAAACGAAACGCTTCGGATAAATGCGGAAGAGCAGCGGGAGCGTAATGAACAGGCCCGCATCGCTGATGAGCAACGTCGGATTAACAACGAGCAATCGCGAGAGTCTGCGGAAAAGATTCGCGAAGAAACCGTAGCAACTGCAACCCAAAAAGCCGACACCGCGTCCACCAACGCCGACCTCCAGGCCGCGCGTGCGAAATCTCTGGCCGACCACCCTCCGAAGATCGTAACGGCCGACGATACGAATTACTGGGCCTTCTGGAATGAAGAGGCGAAAGACTATATCACCTCGTCCGTCCGCTCGGATGGCGGTCCGATCTTCGCCACGTTCGACATTGATCCGGCGACAATGCTCCTGGGCGTGAATTACCAGCCCGGCTACGGCCACGGTTCCGAGTTCGAACTCAAGGATGATGGGCATTTGTATTACGAAATTAACGACTGACAGATATGGCAAAGACAAATTTAGGGAAAGTAGGCCTTACGCCCAAAAAGGCGTATTCGGCGAGCATTACATACGAGCGCCTGGACTTCGTTACAGCGGGCGATTCGTCCTATGTTTCACTCCAAGATAACAACCTCGGACACCCGGTGACGGATGGGGCTTGGTGGCAGGTTTTGGCCTCCGGGGCCGCTTCGACGGAAGCCGCAACCGCCGCCCTCGCCGCTGCCGCCAAAGCTCTCGAAGCCGCCGCAGCGGCCGCCCCCGTCGTTGTCAACGTCGAAGGTGCGGATGTCACGATCAACGTCGAAGGCAACCACAAATACATCTGCGGGGAGCTGACCTCGCTCAAGATCGGGACCGTGGAAAAATCGGCCCGGACTTCGGCGATCTTCTTCACATCGGGAAACGTTGCCACGGAACTCACCTGGTCGGATGACCTCGTGGACATCATCGGCTACAAGACCCCGGCGCCGAATCGAGCCTACGAGATCAATATCGAGGAACTCCGCGCAATCATCGAGTAGCCATGGATCGCAGACGAAGTTTGTTGAAGATCGCCGCGCTGCGCAGCGAACGCGAGCAGCAGGTGGGGGTGAATTGCACGAAAGGGTATCTTGAATCGACGGATGCCGGGCTATTGTTCGACGGTCCGCGGAGTATGGAGTGCTTCTTTAATCTCCGCCAATCTGATGGCACTCAACGACCGGCACAATTCTCAACCTCGATGCTAGCTATCGCCGTCACGCCAATGGATGCGATAATGTTCCGCTGCGGAGATAAGTCGCTACAAGTGAGTCGGGTGACAATAGGTGACGATATACATGCCGTCATATCCTATGATGGAGCAACTGCGATGTGTTATATCAATGGCATCGAGGTAGGTGCTATGCAACCAACAGCATACACGCCGAGCGCGTTATTCCGCATTGGAGATCCGTTACATATTACTAAAAGCCCGGTCCATTTTTGCCGTCATTTCAACTACGCCCTTTCCGCGGAAGAAGTAGCCGCACACTACAACAACGGCGATCCTGCAGGGTATGTGGTACCGTTAGCCGATAAATATCGTTGGGAAGCCTCTGAATCTAACATTAGAAATATCAGGTTCTATCCTAATAATGAAGGGTCCGGTGTTACCTCTTATTTAGAGGATAATGCTAATGGTTTCACGGGTCGATACGCACATATAATTGGGGGATCGTCAGGTTTATTGTCGGTATACAGCTATCAATTCATGGGGCATCCGGTCGGATGTGTTGTTGAAGCTAAATTCAAGTATCGTAGTAATGCTCCCGTACGCGTTCTGGCAGACAATAGTAGTCTTCCTATCAATATGGAGGATGCGGCTGACGCCACGATTGTATATCGCACAACAAGAACTAATATCTCTGGTTTTAGTGTAACTGTACCAAATGCCGATGCAAATTCATGGGTCGAAATTCAACCTGTGTCGTTACGAACGCTCGGCTGCATCGCCGAGTATTTGCCGCAGAACCTTGTGGGACAATGGCATGAGAAACCGTTTGAGCTCACGGGTATAACTACCTATACATGGACCGGAAAACCCGATGCTGTTTACTATCGGGAGCTTTTATTGGGAAGATTTATTCAAACGGGAGCGGTCGTGATGATTAAAGGTTCTGTGTCCGATTATCAAAGCGGAGAACCTTTTGTATATGTAGGGAATAGGCAGGCGATGATCCCTGCGCAAAATGGGAGTTTTACGCTCAAGGTCATCAACAACCGGGACAATATCAACCGTATCTATTATTATGGCGGGACTGTGGGATCTGATCGACGGTTGACGATTACCATAAATAGTGTCGAGCTGATTCCCGATGTAGCCTTGTCCTGGCTCGACAGCGCCAAGCAGTTCCCGCTGAATGATGAATATCTTCCGCCGCTTTTGCAAAGCGACGGTGGGTATGACCTGACTGCGTCCGGAACGCCGGAAATAATCATCAAATAAACCGAAAACAATGAACAACTACGCAAAACTGATCGACGGGCGTCTGAAGTACGCCCCTACAACAATCAGGACCGCCGACGGGCTGGTCTGCAACCCGCGTCCGGACAAACTGATCCCGCTTGGATACAAAGAGGTGATCTTCGACGAGCAACCTGAACCATCCGATCCGCCGAAGCATTACCGGGAGGTCTACACAGAGGAAGATGACCGCATTAGGGTCGGCTGGGAAGAATACACGTCTGTACCGGAGCCGCAGCCTGATCCCGAACAACTCCGAGAGGCCGCCTACCGCGCCGAGGCGGACCAATATCTGATGGCCTACGAAGGCTACATTGCCGAGGGCAAGATACTCGAAGCGGACGAACAGAAAGCGCTGTACCTGGCCAAGAAGGCTGAGATCAGGGAGAGGTATCCGGACAAGTAATGCAATCTGCAAGAACTCTTAATATTCCACACTTTTACCATAGTATTCATGGATTGGGCTACGATCATCATTTCATTGGGCGGAGCGCTACTAACTGGCGGCGGAGCATTATCGCTTCTTTACTACAAAGAGAATCGACGAGCCAAGCAGATCGACAACGAGAAATCCATTATCGAGGAATGGCAGGGAGTAGCTAATGACAGGAAACTCCGGTGTGACGAATTGAAGGCCTCTTTGGATAACAAAGATCGCAAGATCGATGAACTTTACAAGGAGAATTCCGAGCTGCGTAAACGTAATGACAAGCTATCGTCTGCCAATACCGCGCTGTCAATATTCAAATGCAAAGTCGTCGGATGCGACAAGCGGCAACCGCCATTCGGGAAAAACGAAGCCTGTGAATCGTAAACCTAATGACTTAAATAAAATAGATTGAGATATGACAACACCACGAGGACTTAGAAACAATAATCCGCTCAATATCGAAAAGACCAAAGGCGGCAACCCCTGGCAGGGCGAGATCGTGCCGTCGAAAGACAGCCGTTTCGCGCAATTCAGGACAATAGCCTACGGATACCGGGCGGCTTTCAAGCTGCTGAACAACTACCAGCGCAACTACGGACTGGACACCATCCGAAAGATGATCGGACGCTGGGCACCGTCGGAGGAGAACCATACGGAAGCCTATATCCGGACCGTAGCCGAGCGTTCGGGAGTTCCTGCCGACAGCCGAATCACCACGACAAACCGCGATGTGATGGTGCCTGTCGTTGCGGCGATGTCGTATGTAGAAAACGGTGTCGAAGCCAAGATGCCCGACGTACAGGCCGGGTGGGATTTGTTCGTCAAGGGATGAAACGACTGATTCCATACCTGCTATCCGTACTCGTCGCCGGGGCGCTGCTCTTCGGATGGGGATACCGCCGGGGAGCGGCCTCGGTGGAAATCCGGTCGGAGGCGCGTATCGATACCGTGTTTTACGAAAGGCCGCAACCTGTCAACTTTTCCGACAGGTTGGTGCGGGTGAATGTCCCGAAGCTGCTGTTTGCTCCCGCGGATACGGTGGTGCGTGTTGTCGAGGCTGTGAACGGCACCGACAGCGTGCAGATGGAGGTTCCGGTGCGCACGCTCGAATACCGGGATTCTACCTACTATGCCCGGGTAGTCGGCCCCGTCATCGGGGATTTGGCGCCCCGGCTGGACTGGATCGAGACCTACAACCGGACCATTACCCGAACCGTGACAAAACGCGGCAAGTTCGCCGTGACGGCTGGGGTGGGTGTAGGATACACGCCGCAAGGCTTGCAACCGACGATCGGGGTGCAGGCAGGCGTAATGCTGTGGAATTTTTAATAATTACCGCTATGAAGATTATTTACAACAACATCATCCCATTCCCGGGATTTGCCGCCATCAACCTCTTCGGGGTGATATTCGCCCGCAAAGAGTATCGCCCGCTGTCGGAAACGACAGTCAATCACGAAGCGATACACACCGAGCAGATGAAAGAACTGCTGTATGTGGGATTCTATCTCTGCTACTTAATTGAGTGGGTCGTGCGACTCTTTATGAAAGGGAATGCCTATCGCAATATCTCCTTTGAAAGGGAGGCGTACAACTGTCAGCATATCCCCGGATATGTACAGATTAGGCAGC
>ERZ838118.473-NODE-473-length-56076-cov-13.648043_pt1 | contig 56076 bp, 62 predicted proteins | sample MGYA00519863_ERZ838118 | MGnify/ENA primary metagenome ERZ838118 (study PRJEB31850, sample SAMEA3708827) | human gut metagenome | biome: human gut; feature: human-associated habitat; material: faeces | place: China | collected 2014 ...
GGGTCTGGAAAATACCGCTGATACCGCCAAAAGCAACACTTGCAGTGACTAAGAGCAGACCAGTGAGACCGGATGTATGTTCGCAGATGGTTTGGATCCCGGTAGTGATCTCTAAAAGCCCCATAAGAGCAGGTTTTAAAATAACAGGGCCGGGAAGGGGCAGCTTAAAAAGATACAGGGATAAGATGGAAAACAGCATGATATAAAGCCCGATTTTTTCCATAGTTTCAAGGCAGCTCATCAGGTGCTCATCCAGGGAGAAGGAAGAAATGGGTGCTGTGTGAGAGACACCGGACCAGACAGAAGGACGTATCTTCCTGTTCTTTTTGGATTTTTTATCATAATAATGCCTTGCCAGATAAGAAATGGGAAAAACTGGAAGATAAAGGGCTGCAAGGAAGGGAAAAAGAGGAAATTTTATGGAAGGTGGAAGGAGCTTCTGTCCTTCCATCACTGTATAACCGGTGAGGAACATAGGGCTTGGATGATTGCAGATGGAGAGAAGATAGCAGGCTTCTTCCCAGGAAATCTGTCCCCTTTCTAATAAGTCCCGGTCCATTTTAGCCCCCATGGGATAGCCGCATAACAGTCCGGTGAGAAAAACGAAGCCTGCAGGCTGAGAAAAGTGGAATACTCCGGATAATAAAGGAGAAAAGGGCTTTACAACAAGACCTACAGCGCCCATGGCAGCAATGACGCCGGTTCCGATCATAAAAGGCAGCAAAGTAGGCAAAACTGTGTAAGCCCAGAGAAGGAGTCCCTTTCTGGCACCTTCCAAAGCGGTACCCGGAGAGAGCAAAAGCAGGATAAGAAAGAACAGGGCCAGAAGGCTTAAGAGGATCCGTTTCATAGGGCCTCCGGTTAAATGCAGGGTTTGTTTTAATATATGGCCGGATCTTTTGAAAAATGATGTTTAAGTAGTAGCATGTATAAGGAGCAGGATATGACAGATGTGAAACAGCTGCCGGAAGCGTTCTTAAAGGAAATGGAACAGCTTTTAGGAGATGAATATGAGGCATATATAAAAAGCTATGAGGAAGCGTGGAAACCAGGTCTGCGTGTAAATACATTGAAAATTATGCCGGAGGAATTTAAAAATCTTTCCCACCTGGAACTGACACCTGTAGACTGGACGGAAAAGGGATTTTATTATGAAGACACAGAACGTCCTGCCAGACATCCTTTTTATTATGCCGGTCTTTATTATCTTCAGGAGCCCAGTGCCATGGCACCAGCGGCTGTGCTTCCGGTAGAACCGGGAGATAAGGTCTTAGACGTATGTGCGGCACCGGGAGGAAAAAGTACGGAACTGGCAGCAAAACTTCAGGGAAAAGGAATGCTTGTATCCAATGACATCAGTTATTCCAGGGCAAGAGCATTACTTAAAAACCTGGAACTGGCAGGAGCAGAAAATATTTCTGTTTTAAGTGAAGAACCGGGAAAACTGGCAGCTGTATGGCCGGAGTTTTTTGATAAGATTTTAGTAGATGCACCATGTTCCGGGGAAGGAATGTTTCGCAGGGAAGAGGATATGGTAAAGGACTGGGTAAGCAGAGGCCCCTCTTATTACAGCTCAATCCAGAGGGAGATCTTAGAGCAGGCTGTGGCCATGTTAAAACCAGGAGGAATGATGCTTTATTCTACCTGTACCTTCTCAAAAAAAGAAGATGAGGAAAATGTGGCGTATATTTTAGAAAAATATCCATCCATGGAACTGGTTCCTATTGATAAAGAGCAGTTTAAGGGACTTTCGGATGGTTTTGGATATCCACAGACTGCCCGCCTGTTCCCACACCGGATCCAGGGGGAAGGACATTTCCTGGCATTATTCCACAAGAAAGAGGATGAAAATGGTTCTGGCAGTGGTGCAGCTGTTTTGAGGCTATCAGGAGATGAAAAAGAGGCTTCAAAGCGGGCCAAGGAAGCAGGCAAACAGGAAGATCTGATGAAATTTCTGAAAAACTGCAGGAAGGAATGGGATTTAGGCCGTATCTATATCCGGGATGAGCAGGTATATTATCTGCCGGAGGGCTTAAAAACAGGACTTCCGCTGCGGTTTTTGCGAACAGGGCTGCATCTGGGTGAGTTAAAGAAAGGTCGTTTTGAACCATCCCAGGCGTTTGCAATGGCATTAAAAAAAGACGAATATCCGGTACTCCTTGATCTGAAAACAGAGGATGAACGTGTGATCCGCTATTTAAAAGGAGAAACGATCAGTCTTGTAAATGAGGAAGAACCGGTAAAGGGCTGGTGTCTGGTTACAGTAGAAGGCTTTCCTTTAGGCTGGGCCAAAGGCAATGGAATGACCCTTAAAAATAAATACTATGCAGGCTGGCGCTGGCAGTAAGAGAGGATAAATGAAATATGGCAGAAAAGAAGAAAAAAGCTTCTAATTCCAGTATGCGCCTGGACAAATTTCTGGTGGAAATGGGAAAAGGAAGCCGCAGCCAGATCAAGGAAATGGCGAAAAAAGGACGGATCCAGGTAAATGGAACTGTGATAAAGGCAACGGATGGAAAAATAGATCCGGAAAAAGATGTGGTCTTACTGGACGGACAGCCGGTTTCTTATGCACACACAGAATATTTTATGTTAAATAAACCGGCAGGTACTGTATCAGCTACAGAGGATGGGAAATATCCTACTGTAATAAGTCTGATCGACGCTGCTTTGCGCAAGGACCTGTTTCCGGTGGGACGTCTGGATCTGGATACAGAGGGACTGCTGCTGATCACCAACGACGGGGCAATGGCTCATGAGCTGCTGTCTCCGAAGAAACATGTAGATAAAATATACCTGGCTTACATAGAGGGAACACTTCCAAAGGATGCCAAAAAGCAGATGCAGGAAGGCCTTATAATAGAAGAAGGTGTAAAAACACTTCCTGCAGAGCTGGTCATATTAGACCCGCCGGCGGGAATGAAAGAGGGACTGACTGCAGTTTCACTGCGGATCCATGAAGGAAAATTCCACCAGGTAAAAAGGATGTTTGAAGTTTTAGGCTGTAAAGTGGTATACTTAAAACGTATGACCATGGGGCCGCTGGTATTGGATCCGTCTTTAAAGCCGGGAGAGTACCGGGCATTAAAGGAAGAAGAGCTTAAGACTCTTGAACGAAAGATCAATGAGAAAGAACGGACGCATATTTTAGACGGCATTTCTGCTGTTTTATTTGACTTAGATGGCACTCTGGTGGACTCCATGTGGATGTGGGAAGCCATTGATGTTGAATATCTGGGCCGTTATGGTCTGGAATGCCCGTCTGATCTGCAAAAAGCCATTGAGGGAATGAGTTTTTCAGAAACAGCAGTATATTTTAAGGAACGTTTTAATCTGCCAGACTCTATTGAAGAGATTAAACAGGCGTGGGTGGAAATGTCTCTGGAAAAATACCAGAAGGAAGTACCTGTAAAACCGGGGGTAAGGGAATTTCTGGAAGAAATTTCCATCCGGGGCATTAAAGCAGGTATTGCTACCAGCAACGGAAGGGAAATGGTAGATGCTGTATTAAAGTCTTTAGGACTGGAACAATATTTCCAGGTAGTTGCCACTGCCTGTGAAGTGGCAGCCGGAAAACCGGCACCGGATATTTACCTGGAGGTGGCAAGAAGGCTGGGCGCAAAACCGGAAAACTGTCTGGTATTTGAGGATGTTCCGGCCGGTATCATGGCAGGAAAAAATGCGGGAATGAAGGTCATTGCAGTAGAAGATGATTTTTCAGAGACAATGAAAGAAGAAAAGGAACAGCTGGCTGACCGGCTGATCCATGATTTTTACGAGGTTTTATAAATGGTACATGATTATTTACCGATCAACAGAGAAGATATGAAAAAAAGGGGCTGGGAACAGTGCGATTTCGTCTATGTTTCCGGTGATGCCTATGTAGACCATCCTTCTTTTGGAACGGCCATTATTTCAAGGCTGTTGGAAGCACATGGTTATAAGGTAGGTATCATTGCCCAGCCGGACTGGAAGGACAATAAGAGCATCCAGATCTTAGGACGGCCAAGACTGGGATTTTTGGTGTCTGCGGGAAATATGGATTCCATGGTAAACCATTATTCCGTATCCAAAAAGCGCAGAAAAGAGGACTCCTATACTCCTGGTGGGGTAATGGGAAAAAGACCGGACTATGCAGTGGTGGTATACTGCAACCTGATCCGTTCTGCTTATAAAGATGTGCCTATCATTGCCGGAGGTATTGAGGCAAGCCTTCGCCGTCTGGCTCATTATGATTACTGGTCCAATAAGATGAAGCGGTCCATTTTGCTGGATGCCCAGGCAGATATTATTTCCTATGGAATGGGAGAACATTCCATTGTGGAACTGGCAGATGCATTGGACAGCGGACTGGATATTAAGGATATTACTTTTATAGACGGTACGGTTTATAAGACAAAGAGCCTGGAGTCTGTTTATGATTATAAGCTGCTTCCGGACTATACAGAGCTGTTAGAAGATAAGAAACGGTACGCAGAAAGCTTTTTTGTACAGTACAGCAATACAGATCCGTTTTCCGGAAAACGTCTGGTGGAACCTTATGAGGGCAAAGTTTATGTGGTACAGAACCCGCCTGCAAAGCCACTGACACAGGATGAGATGGATGATGTGTATGCTCTGCCATATATGAGAAGCTATCATCCTTCTTATGAGGCAGCCGGTGGCGTCCCGGCTATCCGTGAGATCAAATTCAGCCTAATCAGCAACAGAGGCTGTTTTGGTGCATGCAGCTTCTGCGCACTGACTTTCCATCAGGGAAGGATCATCCAGGCAAGAAGCCATGAGTCATTGGTGGATGAGGCAAAACTTCTTACAGAAGAGCCTGATTTTAAGGGATATATCCATGATGTTGGCGGACCTACTGCCAATTTCCGCTTCCCTGCCTGCGAAAAACAGCTGACTAAGGGTGCCTGCCCTAATAAGCAGTGTCTGTTCCCTGAACCATGTAAGAACCTGCGTGCGGACCACAGTGATTATATTTCACTCTTAAGAAAGCTGCGTGCGATCCCAAAGGTAAAGAAAGTATTCATCCGTTCCGGTATCCGTTTTGACTATCTGTTAAAGGACCCGGGAAAGAAGTTTTTACGGGAACTTTGCGAATACCATGTAAGCGGCCAGCTGAAAGTTGCGCCGGAGCATGTGGCAGATAAGGTGCTCATGCGCATGGGCAAGCCGAAAAACAGTGTATACAGAGAGTTTGTAAAAGAATACAAGCAGATGAATGAGAAGCTGGGAAAGGACCAGTATCTGGTGCCTTATCTGATGTCTTCCCATCCAGGTTCTTCTATGAAAGAGGCGGTGGAGCTGGCGGAGTATTTAAGAGATCTGGGCTACATGCCGGAGCAGGTACAGGACTTTTATCCGACACCGTCAACCATTTCCACCTGCATGTATTATACAGGATATGACTGCCGTACCATGGAAAAGGTGTATGTGCCTGTTAATCCTCATGAGAAGGCTATGCAGAGAGCGCTGATCCAGTACCGGAACCCGAAAAATTATGACCTGGTGGCAGAGGCTCTTAAGATTGCCGGAAGAACGGATCTGATCGGCTTTGATAAGAAATGTCTGATCAAGCCAAGGAATTTTGATAAGAGCGCTCATGATGAGAAAGAGTTTCGTGGACATGGGGGAGTTTCCGGCGGCAAGAATGCGGTTGGCAGGAATGAAAACAGCAGGAATGGAAATAACAGGAATACAGCAGGAAAAAATACTGGTGGAAGAAATACAGGCGCAAGCGGCAGAAATATGGAAAAGCTGTCAGGAAGCAAGATGAATGCAGCGAAAACTGCAGGTAAGAAAAAAGGCATCCGAAACGTTCATAAAAAGAAAGGAAACTGACAATGAAAATTGCTGTTATAACAGGAGCATCTTCTGGAATGGGCTGGGAATGCGCCATCCGCTTATGGGAGCAGTTTCCAGGACTGGATGAGATCTGGGCAGTGGGAAGACGAAAAGAGCGCCTGGTAAAACTGGAAGAAAAAGTAAATATTCCGGTGCGTAAATTTGTTCTGGATCTGAGTCAGGAAAAAGAACGGGAGATCTTAAAAGCTGAGTTAGAACGCTTGAAACCCCAGGTGAAATTTCTGGTAAATGCAGCTGGTTTTGGAAAGATCGGAAATGTATGTGATCTGTCTGAAAAAGACCAGTCAGGAATGGTGCAGGTAAACTGTACTGCTCTGACAGCTGTTACCACCATGGTCCTTCCTTTTATGTCTCAGAACAGCCGCATCCTGCAGTTTGCTTCCAGTGCAGCCTTTCTGCCCCAGCCGGGCTTTGCAGTATATGCAGCTTCAAAGGCCTATGTGTTAAGCTACAGCCGGGCATTAAACAGGGAATTAAAGGGCAGAAAGATATTTGTAACTGCCATTTGCCCGGGACCGGTGCGCACAGAATTTTTTGATATTGCACAGACAACAGGTGAAATTCCATTATACAAAAAACTGGTTATGGCAGCACCGGGAAAGGTTGTGGCAAAAGCAATCCGGGACAGCATTGCAGGAAGAGAAATTTCTGTCTATGGGCTTTTTATGAATGCATTCTGGATCCTTGCAAAAGTGTTTCCACACAGCCTGATCTTAGATATGATGGAAAAGATAGAGTACTTACCGGGAAAGGATCGTTGGTAAAATGCAGAAACTGAAAGTGGCCTCCAATGAGGCAGGACAGAGGCTGGATAAGCTGCTGTCCAAATATTTAAGCCAGGCAGGAAAAGGCTTTCTTTATAAGATGATGCGAAAGAAAAACATTACCTTAAATGGAAAGAAGTGTGATGGTTCTGAACGGGTGGAAGAAGGGGATGAGATCAGTCTGTTTCTGGCAGATGAGACCATTGAAAAGTTTTCGGCGCCTCTTCCAGAACTGGCAGCATTAGGAAAAGAAAAAGACAGAAATTCGGGAAAAGCCGGGAAAAACGGGGAAAATGGAAACAGGAAGAAAAAACAGGAGTTATCTATCGTATACGAAGATAAAAATGTTTTGATCGTAAATAAACCTTCCGGAATGCTTTCACAGAAAGCAAAAGAAGGGGATGTTTCCCTAAATGAGCACATTTTAAATTATCTCATTGACTCCGGGCATCTTCCGGTAAGCCAGCTGCGCACGTTCCGGCCTTCGATCTGCAACCGTCTGGATCGCAATACCAGTGGTCTGGTAGTTGCCGGAACTTCTTTAGCCGGACTTCAGATCATGAACGGGGTCTTAAAAGACAGGAGCATCCATAAATATTATCAGTGTATCGTCAAAGGCAAGATCGATAAGCCCCAGATGATCGCCGGTTTCTTAAAGAAAGATGAAGCCCAAAATACGGTGCAGATCTATCCGTTAGAAGTGGAAGGCAGTGTTCCTATTATGACGGAATACGTGCCTGTAAAGAGCAGTGATACAGCAACACTTTTGCGGGTCACTCTGATCACTGGGCGCAGCCATCAGATCCGTGCCCATCTGGCTTCTATTGGCCATCCTATTTTAGGAGATTTTAAGTATGGAGATCCAAAGTTGAATGAGCAGATCCAGAAGAAATATAAAGTGCGCTCCCAGCTTTTACATTCCTGGAAACTTGTCATGCCGGAAAAGCTGGCACAGCCTCTGGATTATCTGTCAGGAAAAGAGTTTATCGCTCCTTTGCCTGCTGCTTTTAAGAAGGTATTAAAAGGAGAAGGATTGGAGACAGCGGAGTCAAATTCTTGACAGAAAAGTGGCTTTGGGGTATGCTAATTCATATAACTGTAACAATTATATAACGAGAGGATAAAATACAATGGGAAAGATCATATTAACCGGCGACCGTCCAACCGGACGCCTTCATGTAGGACATTATGTAGGTTCTTTAAAGAGAAGAGTAGAGCTTCAGAATTCCGGTCAGTTTGATGAGATCTACATCATGATCGCAGATGCACAGGCTCTTACAGATAATGCAGATAACCCTGAAAAAGTACGTCAGAACATCATTGAGGTAGCATTAGACTATCTGGCTTGTGGTCTGGATCCTGCAAAATCTACTTTATTTATCCAGTCCCAGGTACCGGAGCTTTGCGAGATGACTTTCTACTATATGGATCTGGTAACTGTATCCAGATTACAGCGTAATCCTACTGTAAAAACCGAGATCCAGATGCGTAATTTCGAGACCAGCATCCCAGTTGGTTTCTTTACCTACCCGATCAGCCAGGCAGCAGATATTACTGCATTTAAGGCAACCACCGTTCCGGTTGGTGAAGACCAGGCTCCAATGATCGAGCAGACTCGTGAGATCGTTCACAAGTTTAATACCGTATACGGCGGCAATCTGGTAGAGCCTGAGATCCTGCTTCCAGACAATAAAGCATGTCTGCGTCTGCCAGGTATCGACGGAAAGGCAAAAATGAGCAAGTCCTTAGGAAACTGCATCTATCTGTCCGACTCCGAAGAAGAAATCAAGAAGAAGATCATGTCCATGTTCACAGACCCGAACCACCTGCGCGTTCAGGATCCGGGACAGGTAGAAGGAAATCCAGTATTTATCTATCTGGATGCATTCTGCCGTGATGAGCACTTTGAAAAATATCTGCCAGATTACAAGAACCTGGATGAATTAAAGGCTCATTATATGAGAGGCGGCCTTGGAGACGTTAAGGTTAAGAAGTTCTTAAACAACGTGATCCAGGATGAACTTCGCCCGATCAGAGAACGCAGAAAAGAGATCGCAAAAGACATTCCAGCTGTATACAAGATCCTGGAAGAGGGAAGCATCAAGGCAGAAAAGAAAGCAGCACAGACCCTTGCAGAGATGAAGCGCGCTATGAAGATCAACTACTTTGAAGATAAGGAGCTGATCGCAGAGCAGGCAGCTAGATTTTCCAGTGAGGCAGATGCGTAAGTATATCTGAAAAAGCGATAAAAGATCGTATAAGTTTTTATATAAGGTCATATGAAAAAACCGCCCGGACCGATCAAGTCCGGGCGGTTTTTCATAACTGTATTTACATAACGATCAATTCATACTTTCTTGAACCAAGCCCAATCTTTTCTGCATGTTCCAGGCAGCTTCTCCACTCAGACTCTGGAGTAGAGTTGCAGAAGTGATCGTGGTGGTCTACGAAACCTTTTTTTGCCATGTTCTTTGCAAGCTGGCTTCCTGGCATTGGGGTGGCTTTGAGGCAGGCGTCTACGCAGGCCTGATCCAGTGCCAGCGGGTCGAAGGAGGCGAACATTCCAATATTTGGAAGGATCGGAACGTCATTTTCACCATGGCAGTCGCAGTTAGGGGATACATCTACTACCAGGGAAATATGGAAGTTTGGACGGCCGTCTACAACCGCTTTGGTATACTCAGCCATACGGCAGTTTAACAGTTCATTTGCAGTATCGTTGTCAAATGCAATGGCATCAAAGTTGCAGGCACCCAGGCAGCGACCGCAGCCTACGCAGTGTTCCTGATCTACATGCATTTTTCTGGCAGTTTCATCAAAGATCAGACCGCCGTTGGCACATTCCTTCTGGCATTTGCGGCAGCCTTTGCAGACATCCTGCTCAATGTGTGGTTTGCCGCTGCTGTGCTGGTCTTTCTTTCCGGCTCTGGAACCGCAGCCCATACCGATGTTTTTGATAGTTCCGCCAAAACCAGTCATTTCATGGCCTTTAAAATGAGTCAGGCTGATAAATACGTCAGCATCCATGATCGCACGGCCGATCTTTGCTTCTTTTACATATTCCCCGCCTGCTACCGGCACATCTACATCATCTGTACCTTTCAGACCGTCACCAATAAGGATAGGACATCCTACAGTCAGCGGTGTAAATCCATTTTCCCAGGCACATTCCAGGTGCTCTAAAGCGTTTTTGCGGCTTCCTGGATACATGGTATTACAGTCAGTAAGAAATGGCTTTCCGCCAAACTCCTTTACTACGTCTGCAACCGCTTTTGCATAGTTAGGACGAAGATAACTGATATTTCCCAGTTCTCCGAAGTGCATCTTAATAGCAACAAATTTGCCGTCCATATCCAGTTTTTCGATACCGGCTTTTTTGATCAGCTTCTTTAACTTGGTTGGAAGTCCGTCACCAAAGGCAACGGTGTGAAAATCAGTAAAATAAACTTTTGATGGTTCCATACAATACCTCGCTTTTGTGTGATTATATTTAAGTGATATTTTTTCTCTATAGTATAATGCAAAAAATGAAGAATGGCAAATATGAATTGTATTTGATATAATGTAATGAGTGAAGACAAAAACAAGCGGCTGCGCAGTAGACATTTGTTTTTGGCGAGCCATTAACGAACGAATCGTCTGCGAAAGCAGACAGTGGAGCGCGATAGCGCGGGATTCGTGAGTATTTGAGCGAAGATAAAACAAGCGGCTGCGCAGCAGACATTTGTTTTGCGGAAAGGACAGCATAAAATGGGAACATGGAAAACAAGGGGGCTTCGGGGTTCTACCTTAGAAGACCTGATCAATCATACAAATGAAAGCTACAGGGAGAAGAAACTGGCTCTGATCCAGAAGATCCCTACACCCATTACTCCCATTGAAATAGATAAGAGCAGCCGTCATATTACACTGGCTTATTTTGACCAGAAGAGTACCGTAGACTATATTGGGGCAGTTCAGGGAATACCGGTATGTTTTGACGCAAAAGAGTGTGCGGTAAAAACATTTCCTCTTCAGAACATTCACCCACATCAGATCAAATTTATGGAAGAATTTGAACAACAGGGGGGGATATCATTTATCATTATTCATTATACAGCATTAGATGAAATGTATTATGTGCCTTTTACAGATGTAAAAAAATTCTGGGACCGCATGGAAGCAGGTGGCAGAAAAAGTTTTACCTACGATGAAATTGACAAAAACTGGAAAATACGTTCCCATAGGGATATGTATGTCCATTACCTGGAACCATTATCCATTGATCTAAGTCAGAGGGAGAACGATCAATAGCTGTTCCATGAGCCTGGCTAAGAAAAATCCAGAAAGCCGTTGACAAGAAAGAATGAAGCCTTTATAATGAAAACACGTTAGCAAATCATCACTCTACCATGGTAAAGTGATAGCAAGACAAAAAGCAAAGCCATTTATATCGGCAAAAGATAAGGGAGATGTGCCATGACAAAGAAAAACAAACTGATCCACACTCCGGAAGGAGTCAGGGACATTTATAACGGAGAATGCCGCAGAAAGCTGGCAGTTCAGGAGAAAATCCTCCATACATTGTATCTTTACGGTTATGAGCATATCCAGACCCCAAGTTTTGAATATGCGGATATTTTTAATGAAGACCGCGGAAGCGTAGGCGCCCAGGAAATGTTCAAGTTCTTCGACAGGGACAACAACATGCTGGTGCTCCGGCCGGATATGACCCCAGCAGTGGCAAGATGTGTGGCAAAATATTTTATGGATGACGATATGCCTCTGCGTCTGTGCTACCTGGAGCGCACTTTTAAAAATAATACCAGCTATCAGGGTTATTTAAAAGAGCGGGCTGAGTCAGGTGCAGAGCTGATCGGCGATGACTCACCAGATGCAGATGCTGAGATGATCGCTATGGTCATTGACTGTTTAAAGGCAGCTGGTTTAAAAGAGTTCCAGGTAGAATTAGGTGAGGTTGCATTTTACAGAAGCCTGTTACAGCAGTCCGGACTGGACGAGGACGCACAGGCCCAGTTAAATGATCTGATTGAAAACAAGAACCGCTTTGGCGTAGAAGAGTTTTTAAAGAACCAGGACATGGAAGAAAGCTTAAAAGAAGCGTTTTTAAAACTTCCAGAGCTGTTTGGCGGTATCAACCAGATCAAAAAGGCAAAAGCATTAACAGATAACCCACAGGCATTAGCAGCCATTGAGCGGCTGGAGCGGGTACATACTTTGCTGGAAGAATATCATATGGCTGATTATGTATCTTACGACCTGGGAATGTTAAGCCGTTACCAGTATTATACCGGTATCATTTTCAAGGCATATACCTATGGAACCGGCGATTACATTGTTACCGGCGGCCGTTACAATAAACTGTTAGTCCAGTTTGGAAAAGATACTCCGGCAGTTGGTTTCGCCATTGTAGTAGACCAGCTGATGGCTGCTTTATCCAGACAGCAGATCCACATTCCGGTGCAGTTAGTAAATACGGTGATCCTGTATGAGCCCTCAGCCAGACAAAGTGCGGTACGTTTAAGCCGTTTCTTCCGTTCCGAGGGCACTCCGGTGCAATCCATGGTCATGGAAGAAGGAAAGAGCCTGGAAGATTATAAGGGAATGGCAAAGAAGAGAGGTCTTCGCACCATTCTCTGCCTGAAGGATACAGGAAATACAGTAACTGCCTTTGACATGCTTACAGGAAATGTAGACGAAACCCCTGTATCTGCATACGGAGTCAGGGAGATCTTATAAAAGATCCAGAAAGCATAAAAGCATATTGGATATAAAAGGAGATAAAGCAGCATGAGATATCTGACCATAGCATTAGCCAAGGGCCGTCTGGCATCCAAGGCAATGGATATGTTTGAACAGATCGGCATTTCCTGTGAGGAGATGAAGGACAAAAACTCCAGAAAGCTGATCTTTGTAAATGAAGACCTGGGCATCCGTTTCTTCTTAGCCAAGGCAAATGACGTTCCTACTTATGTAGAATATGGCGCGGCAGACATCGGTATTGTAGGCCGTGACACCATTTTAGAGGAAGGCAGAAGACTGTATGAGGTCTTAGACCTGGCAATGGGAAAATGCAGGATGTGCGTCTGCGGACCGGAGTCAGCAAGAGAGCGTTTAAAACACCACGAACTGATCCGTGTCGCTACCAAATATCCGCACATTGCAAAAGACTATTTCTACAACCAGAAATACCAGACTGTAGAGATCATTAAATTAAACGGCTCCATTGAGCTGGCACCGATTGTAGGGCTTTCTGAGGTGATCGTAGATATCGTGGAGACCGGTTCTACCTTAAGAGAAAACGGACTGGTAGTCTTAGAAGAGGTCTGTGACCTTTCCGCACGTATGGTAGTCAATCAGGTAAGCATGAAAACGGAAAATGAACGGATCACAAAGATCATTAAAGATTTTCAGGGACTTTTAAAGGAAAAAGAGAGGGCGGACAAATGAGGATCGTAAAATTAGATGAAGCATCTATGAAAAATATTCTGGCAGATATGTTAAAAAGAGACCCCAATAATTATGATGCATACACAGAAACCGTGCAGGAGATCGTAGACCGGGTAAAAGCAGAAGGAGACGCAGCTGTTTTTGATTATACAAAGAAATTTGATAAAGCAGAGATCAATGCAGACAACATCCGTGTAACAGAGGCAGAGATCAAAGAGGCTATGGAAGCTGTTGATCCACATCTTCTGGAAGTAATGAAGAAATCCATGGAAAATATCCGCCGTTACCATGAAAAACAGAGAAGAAACAGCTGGTTTGACTCCCAGCCGGACGGCACGATCTTAGGACAGAAGATCACAGCATTGGAGAGTGCCGGTGTGTATGTACCTGGCGGCAAAGCTGCTTATCCTTCTTCTGTACTTATGAACATTATCCCGGCAGAGGTAGCTGGTGTAAAACGTATCGTTATGGTCACACCTCCTGGAAAAGATGGCAAGGTAAATCCTGTTACTTTAACAGCAGCACATCTGGCCGGTGCAACCGAAGTTTATAAAGTAGGTGGCGCACAGGCTATTGCAGCCCTTGCTTTCGGCACTGAGTCCATTCCAAGAGTCAGCAAGATCGTAGGACCTGGAAATATCTTCGTTGCCCTTGCAAAGAAAGCGGTATACGGTCATGTAAGCATTGACAGCATTGCAGGACCAAGTGAGATCCTGGTAGTGGCAGATGAAACAGCCAATCCAAGATATGTGGCAGCTGACCTGTTAAGCCAGGCAGAGCATGATGAATTAGCCAGTGCTATTTTAGTTACCACCAGTATGGAACTGGCTGAGAAGGTCTCCAAAGAAGTTGATGGTTTCCTTCAGGTATTATCCAGAAGCGAGATCATCAAGAAATCCCTGGATAACTACGGCTATATCCTGGTAGTGGATACTATGGATGAGGCAGTGGAGACAGCCAACAACATTGCACCGGAACACCTGGAGTTAGTAACAGCTAATCCGTTTGAGGTAATGACAAAAATCCGCAATGCAGGCGCAATCTTTATCGGTGAATACAGCTCTGAACCTTTGGGAGACTATTTTGCAGGACCAAACCACATCCTTCCTACCAACGGAACAGCAAAATTCTTCTCACCTTTAGGTGTAGATGATTTTATTAAGAAATCCAGCATTATCTATTATTCCAGAGAAGCCCTTGAAAAGGCTCATAAGGACATTGAGGACTTTGCAGAAGCAGAACACCTGACTGCACATGCAAATTCTGTAAGAGTCAGATTTGAATGATACCAGGGTCAAAAGGTCGGAAATCCGACGCAAGCTTGCTTGCAGGAGGATTTTTGACCTTGGGTCTCGCCAAAAACATGAGTAAAAAGGTCCGCATAAAGGAGAGTGTAGGAAATATGGAACGCATTGCGCAGATCACACGAAATACCAATGAAACGAAAATAAACATGACTTTAAACCTGGATGGCAGCGGAAAGGCCAATATCCATACAGGCATCGGCTTTTTTGACCATATGTTAAACAGCTTTGCCCGCCATGGCTTTTTTGATCTGGATTTTACAGTAGACGGGGATCTGGAAGTGGATACCCATCATACCATTGAGGATACAGGCATTGTGCTGGGACAGGCCATCCGCAAGGCAGTAGGGGATAAAAAAGGCATCTGCCGATATGGTTCCCAGATCCTTCCCATGGATGAGGCCTTAGTCATCTGCGCCCTGGATCTTTGCGGAAGACCTTATCTGGTGTATGACTTAAACCTTGACCGGGAAAAAGTAGGTGATCTGGAGACGGAAATGGTGCGGGAGTTTTTCTATGCAGTATCTTATGGCGGGGAAATGAACCTTCATCTGCGCCAGATGTCCGGCAGCAACAATCACCACATCATTGAGGCGGCTTTTAAGGCATTTGCGAAAGCTTTAGACGGAGCAACCGGTTATGATCCACGGCTTACAGATGTATTATCTACCAAGGGAAGCCTGTAGAAAAAGCCTGTAAAAACATTTATTCAGGAATAGAAAAGGAGACAAAACATGCAGCTGTATCCGGCAATTGATATGAAAAATGGAAAATGTGTCCGCCTGCGTCAGGGTGCATTTAAAGATATTACGGTATATTCGGAGTATCCAGAGGAGATCGCGGCTCTCTGGCAGGAAAAAGGAGCCACTTTTTTACATCTGGTAGACTTAGACGGTGCACTGGCAGGACGTTCTGTAAATGAAGAGACCATTAAAAAAATCGTTTCTTCTGTGAATATCCCTGTAGAGATCGGCGGCGGCATCCGTTCTGAGGAAGCCATTAAAAATATGCTTGCTTTAGGCGTAAAGCGTGTGATCATAGGAACAAAGGCAGTAGAAGAGCCGGAGTTCTTAAAAGATATGGTGGAGAAATTCGGTGCAGATGCCATTGCAGCAGGCGTTGACGCCAAGGACGGCATGGTAGCTATCCAGGGCTGGGAGCAGGTAAGCACTGTTACAGCCACAGATCTCTGCCTGAAAATGAAAGAATATGGCGTAAAGCACATTATTTATACAGATATTTCCAGAGACGGCATGCTTTCAGGCCCCAATATCCCGGCAACAAAGAAGCTGACGGAAGAAACAGGACTTGACATTATCGCATCCGGCGGCGTATCCTGTATGGAAGACCTGCAGGCTCTTTATGATGCAGGGATCTCAGGAGCGATCATGGGAAAAGCTCTTTATGAAAAACGTGTGGACTTGGAAGAGGCAGTCCGCCGTTTTGAAAAATGAACGGACAAGGAGTAAATGGACATGGATAATAAAAAACTGATCGCAGGTTTTGGCTACCAGGAAGGCCGTATCAGCAGCTGGGACGGAAAGAGAACCTATACCCAGGCTGCACCTCAGATGGCAAAACACTGCTGCGATAACGGAGCGGATGAAATTCTGATCTATGACTGGTCTGTAACAGATGATGACCATGAGGCTGCCATTGCAGTGATCAAAGAGGTCTGCAGGGAAGCGGATGCCCCGGTCATTGCAGGCGGCAGAGTAAAACGCATGGAAGATGTAAAGAAATATCTTTATGCAGGAGCCAGCGCTGTATTTTTAGACATGAGCAAAGAAGAAAACGTGGATATGATCAAAGAGGCATCTGACCGCTTTGGAAAAGAGAAGATCTACGCTTATCTGCCAACAGATGCTTATCTGGATCATGTAAAGGACTATAAGGCAGCAGGTGCATCCGTCATGCTTCTTAATACAGCAGGCAGCGTTCCCTCTTTACTGGAAATGGCTTCTATCAGCGACAGTGAAGCACCATTTTTATTCTTCTTACAGGCAAAGGATGATGCCAAGGACACAGCAGAAAGCCTGAAAAATGCCTTTGGCTGCGGAAATATCTGCGGTGCGGTTCTTACCTTTACAGAGGATGCCATGGATACTTCCATGACCATTAAACAGTCTTTAAAGGCAGCGGGAATTTCCGTAGATACCTTTGAATCTTCCGTAGACTGGAAGGACTTTAAGTTAAACAGCGACGGGCTGATCCCTGTGATCGTTCAGGATTATAAGACCAATGAAGTATTAATGTTAGCTTACATGAATGAAGAGGCATTTAACAATACGCTGGCTACCGGCCGCATGACCTATTTCAGCCGCAGCCGTCAGGCGCAGTGGGTAAAGGGAGAAACCAGCGGACATTTCCAGTATGTAAAATCCTTAAAGATCGACTGTGACAATGATACACTTCTTGCAACTGTAAAGCAGATCGGCGCAGCCTGCCACACAGGCAACCGTTCCTGCTTCTACACCACACTGGCAGAAAAGGAATACAAAGAGACCAATCCATTAAAAGTATTTGAGGACGTTTTCAATGTGATCTTAGACCGCAAAAAACATCCAAAGGAAGGTTCTTATACCAACTATCTTTTTGATAAGGGAATTGATAAGATCTTAAAGAAAGTGGGAGAAGAAGCTACTGAGATCGTTATTGCAGCCAAGAACCCGGATCCGGAGGAAGTAAAATACGAGATCTCCGATTTCCTGTACCATATGATGGTATTAATGGCAGAAAAAGGTGTTACCTGGGAAGAGATCACAGAGGAACTGGCAAACAGATAAGATATACAAAAGATGTACGAAAGCAGATTGCTTTCATTTGGGACAGCTGGATCGAAAGACCGGCTGTCCTTTTTGCATAATGAGCGGATCCGTGGTAAAATTATCTTAATAAATATGATTTTGGAGGACGATGAAATGAAAATAATAGAAAATTCTGTTACAGAACGTTTTTTACGCTATATTTCCTACGATACCCAGTCAAAAGAAGAGGGCGAACAGGTTCCAAGTACAACAAAGCAGTTAGAACTTGGAAAACTTCTGACTACTGAGTTAAAGGAAATGGGTGTTGCCAATGTGCGCATGGACGAGCATGGATATATTTATGGCGAGATCCCGGCAAATACAGAGGAAAAGATTACTTCTTTAGGTTTCATTGCCCATATGGATACATCACCGGCTCTTTCTGGTAAAGACGTAAAGCCTCAGTTTGTGGAAAATTATGATGGCGGTGATATCTGTTTAAACAAAGAAAAAGATATCTGGCTTCTTACTTCCGATTTCCCGGAAATGAAAAATTATAAAGGAAAAACACTGATCACTACAGACGGCACTACATTGTTAGGAGCAGATGATAAAGCAGGTGTGGCAGAGATCATGACCATGGCAGCCTGGTTTTTAAGCCATCCGGAAGAGAAACATGGCAGGATCTGCATTGCCTTTACACCAGATGAGGAAGTGGGAAGAGGAGCAGATTTCTTTGATGTAGAAGGCTTTGGGGCAGAGGCCGCTTATACAGTAGATGGAGGTGCTTTAGGGGAACTGGAATATGAAAACTTTAATGCAGCTTCCGGCCATGTGACCATCCAGGGAAAAGGCATCCATCCGGGAAGTGCCAAGGGAAAGATGAAAAATGCCCTGTTGATCGCAATGGAATTCCAGGCATTGCTTCCAGCATTTGAAAATCCTATGTATACAGAAGGTTACGAAGGCTTTTATCACTTAGACCATATGGAAGGTGATGTGGAAGGCGCCCAGATGGCATATATCATCCGTGACCATGACAGGGAGAAATTTGAACAGAAGAAAGCATTTTTTGAAAAAGCAGCAGAGTTTTTAAATGCAAAATACGGGGCCGGTACAGTAACTGCTGTTGTAAAAGACTCCTATTACAACATGAAAGAGAAGATAGAGCCACATATGGAACTGATCCACATTGCAGAAGATGCTATGAGAAAAAATGGAGTTACTCCGGTTATTTCCCCGGTACGTGGTGGAACAGACGGCGCCAGACTGTCCTACATGGGACTTCCGTGTCCCAACCTTTGCACAGGCGGACATAATTATCACGGAAAATATGAATATGTATGTGTGGAGTCTATGGAACAGACGGTCAACATTCTTACAGAGATTGTAAAAAGTTTTGCAGTAGGAAAAAATGTAGATTAATAGACAAAAAAATCAGATTTATACAATAAGATTTTCTCTTTGGCAATTTAAAATTTTATTTTGTATATACAAAACATTAAAAAAGTGCTAAAATGCATGTATAAAAACGTTTGGATTTCTGGCAATCGGGGGAAAGGAGGCAGGGGACTTCTAAAAAATGCCAGGAAGAAGAACAGGTCTCTGGTAGTTATCAGAGATCAATACATGAGAAGGAGGATTTTTTATGAGTCTGGAAAAATTGTTTCACCTGAAGGAGAACCACACAGACGTCAAAACAGAGGTGTTAGCAGGAATCACCACCTTTATGACTATGGCCTATATCCTGGCTGTTAACCCGGGTATCTTAGGCGCTACCGGTATGGACAGCGGTGCAGTCTTTACAGCCACCGCAGTGTCAGCTTTGTTTGCTACTTTATGTATGGCATTTATGGCAAACTACCCATTTGTACTTGCACCAGGTATGGGCTTAAACGCTTACTTTGCTTATACCGTAGTTTTACAGATGGGATACTCATGGGAAATGGCTTTAACAGCCGTATTTGCAGAAGGTATCATTTTCATCCTTCTGTCACTGACCAATGTACGTGAGAAGATCTTTAATGCCATTCCTATGACATTAAAGCACTCTGTATCCGCTGGTATCGGTCTTTTCATCGCTTTTATCGGTTTACAGAACGCAAAGATCGTAGTAGACGGTGCTACGCTGGTAGGTCTTTATTCCTTTAAGGCATCTGTTCAGAATGGTACATTCTCCACAGAGGGCATCACTGTTCTGTTAGCACTGATCGGTATCCTGATCACAGCTGTTTTACTGGTAAAACAGGTAAAAGGCGGTATCCTCTGGGGTATCCTTGCAACCTGGATCTTAGGTATCATCTGCCAGTTAGCAGGTATCTATCAGGTAAATCCAGAAGCAGGAGCCTATAGTCTGCTTCCAGATTTTTCCAATGGTATTGCTATCCCAAGTATGGCACCAACCCTGATGAAGATGGATTTCAGCAGCATGTTCTCACTGGATTTCTTTGCAGTTGTATTTGCATTCCTGTTTGTAGACCTGTTTGATACACTGGGAACACTGATCGGTGTTGCTTCCAAAGCAGACATGTTGGACAAAGACGGAAAGCTTCCAAGGATCCGCGGTGCCCTTTTATCTGATGCTGTTGGTACTACCGTAGGTGCTATGTTTGGTACTTCTACAGTAACTACTTTCGTAGAAAGTGCTTCTGGTGTAGCAGAAGGCGGAAGAACCGGACTGACCGCTACAGTAGCAGCAATCCTGTTTGGACTGTCTCTGTTCTTATCACCGATCTTCCTTGCGATCCCGTCCTTTGCAACTGCACCGGCGCTGATCGTAGTAGGATTTTTAATGATCTCCTCTATCCTGAAGATTGACTTTAATGATTATACCGAGTCCATTCCTGCATATATCGGTATTATCGCAATGCCTTTCATGTACAGCATTTCCGAAGGTATCTCTATGGGAATTATCTCCTATGTAGTGATCAACCTGGTATGCGGTAAGGCAAAAGAGAAGAAGATCAGTCCACTGCTTTATATTCTGGCAGTATTATTTATATTGAAGTATATTATGCTGTAGTTGATCCGTTTTTGCGGATTATTGACAACCGAATGGTTGCTGCACATGCATATCAAAAGGAGTCGCCCCCTGGCGGCTCCTTTTTGGTAGTTTATACCCGATCCATCTGCTTAACGATTTTAAGCAAACTGCTTGATGAGTCCGATCAGTTCCTGCATCGGGGCAATGGTATGTTTTCCTTTCAATGTAACAATAGAATATATGGTTTTTTCAGCGGAACCTCCGATCCGAAAACAGCGTACTGGTTTTGGATAATGGAAACGTCTCATATACTGGTAAAAATTAAAGGAAATTCCATAACCCTCTGCTGCTAACTGGGCAGAAGACTCCAGATTTTCCAAAAGAAAAATGCTTCCGGGTTCTGCGTGATCATGGGCAATTGCCAGATCTGTATAATGTCTGGAAGACTGCTCCGGTTTCTGGAGAATAAAACGTTCACCGTTAAATTCTTTTAGATCGATCAATACAGGATCATCATCGGTGGAAGCGGATCCCATTTTTCTACAGACCGGGTGATCGGCAGCTACAACCGCAACCATATAGTCCTCATATAATAAGTGGTATTCTAAAAGCGGATGATCCGAGGTGAGATTGATAATGGCAAAGTCCAGTTCCCCATTTAAGAGAAGTTCTACCATACGCTCCGAAGAAGCTTCATAAGGGATCAGCTCCACATCCGGATACCTGGCAGAGAAACGGGGCAGGACCTGGGATAGAAGATAAAGAGTCCGTCTTGGGTGGATCCCGAAGCGGATCGTTCCAGAGGAACCGTGTATATATTTCTTTAATTCGTCTTCATAATCATCTCGTATGTTTATCATTTTTCTTGCATGTTCCAGATAAATTTTTCCTGCCTGGGTAGGTATAAACTGTTTCCCGATCCGGTCAAAAAAATGCACACCGCTGCGTTCTTCCAGATTACTTAAAAAAATACTCAGTGCAGGCGGGGAAATATGCAGAGACTGGGCTGCATCTTTTATTCCTTTATATTTTTCAATAGCAAGCATGTAAACCTGTTCCTTCATATCCATAGTTTTTCCCTCCAATGTATAAATATTTGTATACTATGCATAAAAATAAATAATATTAAATGAAATATTAAAAATATTAAACTTGATTTAATTTTATTTATTCATTATAGTTTAAGAAATAAAAATTATCAAGAAAGGGCATGAATTATGGAAAAGACAAAAGAAAAAAGGTCGTTTCAGGCTCCGCATACATTTGTTATCCTTGTAGTGCTGATCCTGATCGCAGTAGCAGCAACCTATGTTGTACCGGCAGGAGAGTATACCCGGTATGCAGATGAGGCAACAGGAAGAACCCTTGTTGAAGCAGGCAGTTTCCACTATGTAGAGTCAGCCCCGGTAAGCTTTTTTTCAATCCCTTCATTGATCTACCGGGCGATCGTTAAAGCAGCAAGTACAGTAACCTTTATCCTGATCATCGGAGGTTCTTTTGAGATCATTACCTCCACAGGGGTGCTGACTGTTTTATGCAAAAAAATGTCAAAAGCATTTAAGGGAAGAGAATTTTTTGTTATCCCGGCTTTTCTGGTACTGTTTTCCATTTTTGGCGCAACCATGGGAATGTCAACGGAAGTTATGATCTTTGTACCGATCGGAATTGCTCTGGCCACTTCACTGGGACTGGATAAAGTAACAGGTACAGCTATGATCGCTATGGGTGCGGCTTCCGGTTTTACTGCTGGTATCTTAAATCCATTTAATGTTGGTGTTGCCCAGGATATTGCGGAAATCCCCATGTTTTCCGGTATGGGATACAGATTATTTATCCTTGTAGTATTGCTGGTCATTAATACGGTTTATATTACCTGGTATGCAAAACGTGTAAAAGCAGACCCTGCCAAGAGCATTATCTATGGGGAACCAGATGACAATGAATTTGTTTTTGATGATAAGGATGAGGCAATGACTCTGACACATGGTCTTACACTGGGCGTGATCGTGGTAGGTTTTGCTGCCCTGATCTATGGTTTAAGTAAACTGGACTGGTATTTTGAAGAAATGTCAGCGATTTTTATTACCATGGGAGTTGTCTGCGGCATTATCAACCGTTACAGTCCGAATAAGATCGCTTCTACCTTTGGGGCCGGAGCGAAGGGAATTGTAGTAGGCGCCCTGATCGTCGGTATTGCCCGCGGCGTGGAAATGGCACTTTCAGATGCCCTGATCTTAGATACCATCGTTCATGCCATTGCAAGTCTTGTAAATACAATGCCTCAGTCCTTAAAGGCTGTGGGAATGTTTTTAGCACAGTCACTGGTAAACTGCGTCATCACATCCGGTACCGGACAGGCAGCTGTTACCATGCCGTTAATGGTACCTGTAGCAGATCTGATCGGAATTACCAGACAGACAGCTGTTCTTGCATTCCAGTTAGGTGATGGATTTTCCAACTCTGTTCTGCCAACTTCCTCTGCATTAATGGGATATCTGATCGTTTCCAAGATCCCTTATGCAAAGTGGCTGAAATTTATGATGCCTTTGTTTTTGATCTGGACATTTGCAGGCTGCCTGTTTATGCTGGGCGCCATTGGAATTGGTTATTAATAAACAGTTGGGAAATAACGGAACCAGATAACGGTAACAGGAGGGAAAATAAAAATGGAAGAGAAAGAACGGTTAAAAAAACATCTGGAATATTTGTGTTCCTTTGATAAACTGACAGGAGAACCGGAAGCACTTCAGGCAGTTGCCTATATTTCAGACGTATTAAAAAAATACGGAGTCTCCTGCCATACAGAAACATTTCCTGCTTATTTAAGTAATCCGGTAAAAAGTGTTTTGACCGTAGATGGAAAAGAAATTCCCAGTCGTCCCAGATCTTTTTCTGAAAGTACAGGAAAATCCCTTCATGTTCCCCTGGTGTATGATCCTGGAACCAGAGAAGCAGTTTCTATGGACAGACAGAAGCAGTTTTTAGAAAATGTTTCCGGAAAGCTGGTGTTGGGATATGGTTATGATGAGCGGTATGCAAAAATACTGGAACAGTATGGAGCTGCCGGATGGATCCAGATCTGGACTTCCGGAGAAGATGTGATCCATGAGGATACAGTCAGTCCTGTCTGGGGAACACCGGATATGGACTCGTCCCTGTTTCAGCTTAAGATGCCGGTGGTAGCAATATCTGGTCCGACAGGAGAGTATCTGATCCAGAAACTGGAAAATGCCCGGAAAAATGGACAGATCCTCTATGCCGATCTGGACAGCCGGGTAGATACGGGAGTACGCAGCGTGCAGCTTCCCATAGCAGATATTCCAGGCAGAAAAAAGGATTTTGTCCTGCTTTCCTGCCATTATGATACCTGGTACAGAGGTGCTTTTGACAACTGTACTGCCAATGCACTGGCTCTGGAACTTGCCAAATATTTCCAAGATAGGAAGGAACAGCTTGCCTATTCTTTAAAAATTGCCTGGTGGCCGGGGCATTCCAATGGACGGTATATGGGTTCAACCTGGTACTGTGATCACCACTGGGATGAATTATATGAAAACTGTATTGCCCATGTAAATCTGGATCTTCTTGGTTCAAAAGGCGCGGACCATACCCTTGCCATCCGGACCGCTGGTTTGGAAGGAACAAAATGGCTGAAAGAACATGTAATGGAAGCAGATCCACTGGCAGAGATCCAGATCGGACGGATTGGCCGCGGTGCGGATCAGTCTTTCTGGGGAGCAGAGATCCCTTATCATATCAATCCAAGATATGAAGCAAGAAAAGAAAGAAAACAGTCAGATGCACCGGGACCTGGTGTGTACTGGTGGCATACAGCGGAAGATACCTTTGACAAGATCGATTTTGATGGTTTGATGCGGGATGGGGCAGTGGTTCGTTCTCTCTTATGCGGACTTTTAAATGAAGAAATGCTTCCTGCAGATTTTTCTGAATACTTTCATACATGGAATGGGTATCTGGAACCGTTAAAAAATTCTTCTAAGTATGGAGAAGAAATTGAGAAAATACAGAAGCAGTTAAAAACAGTGATCCAGTTATGCGTGGATCTGGAGAAAAAATGGAACACAGAAGAACAGGAGAAAGGTGAACCAATACACTTAGAAGATCACAACCGCCTCTGCAGGATAACAGGCGGAGTAATCAGCCGTCTCATGCATTCTTCCGGATCTGCATATGAACAGGATACCTCCTTTGCATACGGTCCGTTACATTTACTTGGCGCATCAGCAAAAGGAGACTTTCAAAAAGGTCCGAAAGACTGGGAACTGTTTTACCATACCACATTTATACGCCAGAGAAATCGAATGGTAACGGAACTGAGAAAATTACAGAAACAAATAGAACAGGAATTTTAACAGGAGTATATACATGAAAAAAGAAGTCATAAAACAGGCGGTTGACCAGTATTTGCCGGAACTGGTCAAAATAGCAGATGAAATATATGATCTTGCAGAACCGGGAATGGAAGAGGTAAGATCAGCCGGCCTTTTGACTGATTATCTGGAAAAAATGGGATTTCAGGTAGAAAAAGGGATCGCAGGACTTCCAACCGCATTTCGGGCTGTTTATGAGCAGGGACAGGGAGGACCATCTTTTGGCCTTCTGGCAGAATATGATGCCCTGAAAGATATTGGACATGCATGCGGACACCATATGCAGGGGCCATCTGTGATCGGTGCTGCCCTGGCACTACGCGATACCTGCAAAGACCAGCCTTATAAGATCGTTATATATGGTACACCTGCAGAAGAGACCATTGGCGGCAAGATCATTATGCAGGAAAAGGGCTGTTTTAAGGATATAGATATTGCACTGATGATGCATGCAGCGCCTTCAACCTGTGTTGATCTGCGATGCATGGCACTGGAGTGCTTCTATGTGACTTTTCACGGGGTAGAAAGCCATGCAGCTATGAGCCCACATAAGGGAAAGAGTGCTTTCGACGCAGCTCTTCTCTCTTTCCAGGCCATTGAATTTATGCGTGAGCATGTATTAGAAGACTCACGGATGCATTATACAATTCTGGATGCAGGCGGTCCATCCAATATTGTTCCGGGACGGGCAAAAGCAGAGTATACACTGCGTTCTTACAGCACCGATTATCTGGAAAATGTGATCGTTCCCCGGTTTAAAGATATTATCAAAGGTGCATGCCTGATGACGGGAACCACCTGCGATCTTGAGCGCAGCTATCCGTTTAAGGCAAAGATCCCCTGTGTAACATTAAATGACCTGATCATGGAAAATGCCCATTTCTTCCAGGCCCCCCAGATCACAGGCCCAAGAGAAAAAACAGGTTCCACCGATTTTGGAAATGTCATGTATGAAGTACCAGGCTGCTGTATCCGCACTGCCTTTGTACCAGAAGGAACTGCAGCCCATTCCAAAGAATATCTGGAAGCCGGAAAAAACCAAAAAGCCCACGAAGCCCTGCGCTCCGGCTCTGAGATCTTAGCCGGAACCTGTATGGATATTCTGGAACACCCGGAATTTCTTCAGAAAATGAAAGAAGAATTTGAAGAAAGAAAGCGGAAAGAGCAGATGGAGACAGAGTAAGATTTCCTAAAAGAAGTGAAGCGGTATAATAAAAGACAGCCACAGACCAGGTGGCCAGTCTTTAAAAATACTGGTAACAGTCAGCGGACTGGAGATCGATGAACATCAGCAGGTCTTAAACCGTGATTTTGAACCAATTCCCGGTTTATATGCTACAGGTAACTGCAGTGGAAGGCGATTTGGTGTACAGTATACAACATCACTGCCTGGACAAAGCATTGGAATTGCCCAGACTCTTGGAAGGGAGTTAGGACTGTACCTGACGGGGGTATAGCTGGCAGCTTTGTCTATACGGAAAAGAAAGATAATAAACCTAAAAAAGAAAAGGAAACCTGAATAAATCGTGAAAAAGCTATCGACCGCCGGAATATTCATCCGACGGTCGTTTATAGTTGGATTTGATCAAGGAAGACAGAGTGGGTGCAATGGTGTTAAATCTGTCTTGCAGCAATAAATCCTTCATGGATTGCGTCATAGATCTGACGAACGCGTTTGCTGTCTCCAACATTGAATACCTGCATATCTGTATTTTCTTCCAGTTTATCGCTCAGTTCATTCTGGCGGGTAAAACCGGCGGCGATGACTACACTGTCAGCCGGAACCGTTGTTTCATTACCCCATCGATCGGTCAGAATGACATTGTTTTCATGGACAGCGGTCAGGCGTTTGCCAGTCAGGATCTTTATGTCTGTTTCATTGATAGTTGCAAGATATGCCTGACAAGCGGAACTGAAATTCGCAAGAAAAGCATCCGTCATTTCTACGATAGTAACTTTTTTGCCTTCGGCATTTAATTCAAGCGCGGTTTCCGCACCGGTGATGCCGCCTCCGATCACAACTACAGTATTTCCTGTTACTGCTGTGGAGCCATTTAAATAATCACTGGCATAAATGACGGAGTTTTTCTCAATTCCAGGTACATTTAATATTCTGGTTTTTCCGCCGACAGCAATGATAACTGCATCATAACCGCTATGAACGAGAGTCTCATATTCAACTTCTTCTTTTACCAGTGTAATGTTCGGATCATGCATAATATGATCTTCATAATAGTGGATCAACCGTTTGATATTGGCTTTGTTTTCCGGTTTGCTGGCTTCAATCATCGCTCCGCCGATGCATCGCTTTTCATAGATTGTAACCTGATGTCCGCGTTTTGAAGCAGTAAGAGCGGCTTCACAGCCTGCAGGACCGGCTCCGACTACTGCAACCTGTTTCCTGGTTTCTGCTTTTTCAACAGGTTTGCATTCAAAACGGTATAAGGATGGATTTACGGTACAATGGATCGGTGTGTGGCTCAACATTCCCCTGTCGATACATCCGATCAGACAGTTGATACAAGGTTTAATATCGCTGGCTCTGCCTTCTTTTGCTTTTTTTGCCCATGCCGGCTCTGCCAGCTGTGAACGACCTAAAGCGACAAAATCGGCATTTCCTTCAGCGAGCATCTTTTCAGCATCTTCTGGAGAGAAAATATTATGACCGATGAAAACAGGAATGTTTACTGCATCTTTCAGCATTTTTGTGTGTTTGGCGTTAAATGCATTTGGCAGCAGGAATTCTCTGGAAGCTGTTGCATGGGTTCCACCCATGATATTCAGATGAGATACTCCTTCTTTTTCCAATGCCTTTGCTACCTCAATGGTTTCTTCAATACGTATTCCTTCTGGCTCCCAGTCTTCGGTACTTAATTTGACACCTACCGGGAAATTTGGACCGCATTTCTTTTTGATGTTTCTGACGATTTCCAGGAGCAGACGCATGCGGTTGTGCAGAGAGCCACCATACATATCAGTACGTTTATTATCGTGGGGAGACAGGAAATTGGTCGGAATACATCCGGCAGCACCGTGGATTTCGATAATTTCAAAACCAGCTTTTTTACATCGTACTGCGGCGTCACCGAAACGTTCAACCAGATCATGAATTTCTTCTATTGTCAGGGCTCTTGGCATCTTATAGCCCATTTCATACCATGGCTCAAAAGTGATTTCAGATGCACCAATGACATCTGCGCTGCCGACAAAAGCAGCATCTCGGCCCGGATGAGCCAGCTGAATGCCGGGAACGGCCCCATGTTCTTTTACTGTTTCAGAAAGAAGGGTAAGACCTGCGATGAATTCGTCCTTGTCTGCCCGTAAGCCGCAGGATACCATTGGAACCGGGACTGCGTTATCCATAAAGATAAGTCCGGCACCGCCATCTGCCGCCTGGGCATAAGCTTTGATCTGACGGTCGGTTACGGTTCCGTCAGGATTTCCAAGATAAGTTCCCATAGAGTTGCGAACAATTCGGTTTTTCAGGACAACACCGCCAACAGTTCCTTTTTGAAATAAATGTGGATAATACTTGTTTTCCATATTATCTTTTCCTTTCACGTAAATTTTTGATATAATGAATTGTAATAAAATGTGAAAAATTAAACAAGAAACAGTTGTTGAGAAAAAATTGCATATGCAACTTTTAAAGGTAAAATGTTGCAGAGGAGAGATATGAGCGAAGATTTAAGAGTAACAAAGACCAGACAAAATATCCAGATGACATTTATCAGACTGTTGGAACAGTGTCGTTTTCAGGATATTACTATCAAGCAGCTGATCCAGGAATGTCAGATTAATCGCTCTACGTTTTACAGAAATTATGAGGATAAATATGATCTCATTCAAAAGATAGCGGATGAATTGCTTGTCCAGTTCCAAAAGGCAATAAATCCGGGATTTATAGCTTTAAATGGAAAAAAAGAGAATTATATTTCGTATTTTTCGCCAATCCTTCATTTTTTGAACAGAAGAAAGCGATTTTGAAAATGATGGCGCGGCAGACGCTTCCTGTTAATATTTTTGATGAAATGCATATGATTTACAGCCATGCATTATTTGAGGAACTTTGTGAAAACTATCATATTCATCCCAACAGTGAAAAGAAAGCAGTCTATTTCAGCCAGATCATTGCATCTAATATTCTCACAGCGGTGAAATGGTGTCAATTGGAAAGTTCACAGACATCGGAGAAAGAAATTCTTGAGATGATCGTGTTAACGGTGACGAAAGGTATTTTACCAAGTTTATATGAGCAGTTTTGGTAAGGAAATAAAGAATATGCACCAGGTAAATGTTTGGAAAGTGAAGTGTTTGATGCGGACTACTTTGAGCAGTTTGTGAAACAAGTTATAGAAATGTAGCTATGTAAATTTATAGGTATGTCGGATATATTCTGGTATACCTATTTTTTTACGTTTTAAACCGATAGTTCAATGACATAGATATATGCTGCATATAGAATAAAAAAGTAGGAGAGTTAGGATTGTATCTGGTGGGGTTATAGCTGGTAGTTTGGTCTGTATGGAATATCAGAGATAAAGACAGGTAATGAAGAGTTTTTAAAACTTTTTATTGCCTGTTTTTTTGATATTACAGATAATTGCAGGGAACGGTGATTAGGTGTACAATAATGGCGTTTTAAGTTTAACGGATGATGAAAGTGGCAGGAAGATGGAAATATTATTAGCGGGAAACACAGGATATTTAACGGGAGAATGGATCGAACAGACTTTTCTCGGGACGCATGTCCTGATCTGTGGTGATACACAATTTAAATACCATAAGGGAAAAGTTCCCATTTTAAGACTTCAGGAACATCGTGCAGAAGAGATTGATTTAAAACAATATGAGCTGGATCGTATTGTATATTTTTCCGGCTTTTTATCGTTAGGTGCAAAAAACAGTGGGGAAATCGAGGCTCTCAACCACCTTTTGGAGTATTGCAGAGGACGCGCGATCCAGTTCTTATATATTACAAATGAAAACGGGAAAGGAGACAATCTGCTTCTGAGAAATATGGCGGATGATATATGCAGGTATTATCGGGAGAAAGCAGGCGTTTCGTTAAAGGTTGTGAGTGCTCCCTGCCTTTATTCTGCAAGATACAGTAAAGACTGGCTGTACAAGACCTTTCAGTCACTGGAAAAGGGAAAGATGCCTGAATTTCCAAAACAAAATGAGGATATGGCTGATTTTTTGTATCTGGATGACCTGGGAGAACTGATTTTTCGTATTTTTGATAACTGGGATCAGGATGACAGGAGTCTTGAAATCCCGGATGTGTTCCATATTCGTTAGGGAGAACTGGAAACTGCAATCTTAAAATTGTTTCCTGCGCTAAAAGCAGACCGTTCAGAAAAACGGGAAAAAACTGTGAAGACTGTACCGGACAGCAGGAATATGATTGAAAAAGAGAATCTGGAAAAGAATACGATCCGGAAAAAATATGGCTGGTTTCCGAAGATCAGTATTCTGGAAGATTTAAAGGATCAGTATCAGGATTTTCTTGATAGAAGGCAGAAACGTGAAAACTGGTACAGACTTATTTTAAGCAGGATTACAGGTCATGCCGCGGTCATTAAATGGGGAGAAATCCTTCTCTTTTTCGGATTTTCTGAAATCCTCCACAGAGTTCTTGGAAATTCTGTACAGTTTCGTTATATTGATGTACGTCTTTTGTATGTGGTGATCATTGGATCTATTTATGGATTGAATGAAGGGGTAGCGGCAGCTTTTCTGGCAGTCTGTGCTCTGACAGTTTCTTACATCAGAGAAGGCATAAACGGTTTGACACTGTTTTATGAACCATCTAACTGGCTGCCGTATATTTTATATTTCGTGGTTGGGGCTGTATGTGGTTATAGCCAGATGAAAAACAGAAAAGATATTGCGTTTGCAAATGAAGAAAATGCACTGTTAAAGGATAAATTCCTGTTTATCCTTTAACAGTGCATTATATGGAATATAACATTAAGTGAAAGGGCAAAGCTGTATGCCTGGAGCAGCGGGAAATATAAAATCCCTCTGGTCTGGGAAAATGATTATGGTTCTGGGAAATTTGTGGTAGTAAATCTGGGAATATATGTAAAGGCAGTCAGAGGTATTTTTTCAGCTGCATACAGTCTTCTGTCAGATTGTACCATCTACCCGGTTATCAATGGATCTGCTTTTTATCTGGATGATTTTCCTTCCCCGGTACCGGGTGGAAACGGAGAGTATATATACCGTGATTATGGTATAAATGTCAGAGATTTTTATGCAAACATCTGGTGGCCGGATATCCTGGCCCTGGCGGAAAAATATGGTGTTAGATATACAGGAGTTGTGATTGAAAATTATGGGGATCAAACAGACGGGGTAATCGAACATCAGATGGAAACATCCAGGTTCCAGTATTTTGGAAATATGCTTCTGCGTCACGGAGGAGAAATAGGATATCATGGGTATAATCATCAGCCACTGGCCCTTGGAAATGTAAAGTATGGTGACATTCTTCCGTATAATACATGGGCTGATACGGAGGCAATGGAAAATGCCATGACAGAACTTTTGCAGTTCTGCCGGGAAATGTATCCGGAGGCTTCCATGAGTGTGTATGTTCCGCCATCCAATGTTCTTTCAGAAGAGGGGCGGCAGCTGTTGGCGGCAAAATGCCCGGAGATTAGAACAATTGCCAGCAACTATTTTACAGGTGAATTCGCATACGAACAGGAATTTGAAGTGGCAGAAGATGGAATTGTGGAGCAGCCAAGGATAATTTCCAGTGCAGTGATCGATGATTATATGCAGCTTTGTGCCTTTTCCGAACTGAATATGCATTTTGTAAATACTCATTTTATGCATTCGGATGATCTTCTGGATGAGGACCGTGGAGCAGCACTTGGATGGGAAACGTTAAAGGAAAATCTGGACAGATATATGGGCTGGCTTTATACGTCTGCTCCTTTGCTCCGAAATCTGACGGGATCGGAACTTTCAGGTGCGATCCAACGCTACAGCGCGGCAGCCGCAGAGAAAGAACGTACAGCAGACGGATTTTGTTTTCATATTGAAAACCGATATGATACAGCGTATTTCTTTGTGCGGTTTTCAAAAGAAAAGCCGCTGGCAGTGACAGGTGGGACAATGGAACAGCTGACAGACAGCCTGTATCTTCTTTGCGCAGACAGCGATGAAGTGCAGGTGAAGACGGACAGGTGATGCAATGAAAATATGTTTGATTTTGGAAGGATGTTATCCTTATGTTCATGGCGGTGTTTCAACATGGATGCATCAGTATATTACAATTATGAAAGAACATGAATTTGTGCTGTGGGTCATTGGCGCAAAAGCAGAACAGAAGGGAAAATTTGTTTATGATCTTCCGGATAATGTGACGGAAATTCACGAAGTATTTCTGGATGATGCATTGAAAATCCGGGAAAACGGTGTACGGTATGTACGTTTTTCGCCGGAAGAGGAATGTGCGCTGGGAGAAGTGATGGACTGCAAAAGCCCTGACTGGGAGATTTTGTTCCGTCTGTACCAGGAGAGAAAGATCAATCCCATGTCCTATCTGAAAAGTGAGGCATTTTTAAGAATTCTGGAAACGATCTGTGAAGAGCGCTATCCGTATATTGCCTTTGCGGATGCATTTCATACGATCCGTTCGATGATGCTCCCGGTGCTCTATCTTCTTGGAACATTTGTACCCCAGGCAGATGCATATCACGCCATTTCTACTGGTTACGGAGGACTTCTGGCATCCCTTGGAAGCTGGAAATATAAAAAACCACTGATGCTGACGGAACATGGCATTTACACAAGGGAACGGGAGGAGGAGATCATCCGTGCATCCTGGGTTGCTCCGGCATTTAAAAAGCAGTGGATCCGTTTTTTCTACATGCTCTCTGATGTGATCTATAAGAGGGCATGCCGGGTGACATGCCTGTTTACAAATGCCTTGAAGATACAGGAAGACATCGGCTGTGCCCCTGAAAAGTGCCGGGTGATTGAGAACGGGGTCAGTTATGAGCGTTTTTGTGAAATCCCATTAAAGGAAGAAGACGGCTGGGTGGATATTGGCGCAGTGGTCCGTCTGGCCCCGATCAAAGACATCAAGACGATGATCTATGCATTTTATGAGCTTTCCTCAAGAATGGAACATGTCCGGCTTCATATCCTGGGATGTGTGGATGATGAAGAATATGCAAAAGAATGTTATGATCTGGTTAAACAGATGGAACTTCAAAATATCATTTTTACCGGAAGGGTAGATATTCAAAAATATATGGAAAAGCTGGATTTTACGATCCTGACAAGTATATCGGAAGGCCAGCCGTTGTCTGTACTGGAATCAATGGCAGCAAGACGTCCCTGTGTCTGTACAGATGTTGGCTGTTGCAGGGAACTGTTGGAAGGTAAGCAGGGTGATCCTTTTGGACTTGCAGGATATTGTGTGCCGCCGATGTATCGGGAAGGGCTGGCTGATGCGATGGAAAAAATGTGTCTTTCAAGAAACAGGAGACTGAGGATGGGAGAAAGCGGAAGAAAACGTGTGGAGAAGTATTTCCGGCATGAATATATGATGGAAAAGTATAGAAAGCTGTATAGAGAGGTAGAAGAGATTGGCAGGAATCGGATTTGAGTTAAAAAAACTGTTTCGCAGAAAAGGGATTTTCGCATCTTTCCGTGCATATGGATATGCAGGTGTGATCTGTACAGGCCCGATGCTGTTAGGTGTTCTTCTTCTGCTGGGTGTAATGTTTCTCTGCAATCTATACAATGTATCAGAACATAGCAGGGAGCTGATCATCTGTATGATCACCTATGCTCTCCTCGGTTCCCTTACAGTTACCAGTTTTTTTTCCATGGCAGTTACCAGATTTCTGGCGGACATGCTTTATGAGGATAGAAAAACAATGATCCTTCCTTCTTTTTGGGGATCAACCGGGATTTTGCTGGCAGCTGGCGGTATCTTGTATGGACTCTTTTTGCTGTTTGCAGGGATCGGACCGGTGCTGCAGCTTCTCTGTTTTGGATTGTTTGGTGAACTGGTGGTCTGCTGGATGGCAATGAACTATTTGACAGCGATCAAAGATTATAAAGGGATCATGCTGTCATTTGTTGCAGCCGTTCTTGTGACATTTCTGCTGGGGTTTCTATTTCTCTGCCTGGGATTTCCGGCAGAGGAAGGTATGATGGCAGCTGTATTTTTTGGATACTGTGTAATGCTTATCTGGGATGTTGTGCTTTTGTACCGTTATTTTCCGCAAAGTGAAGAGAAACCATTCGCGTTTTTAGCGTGGGTAGACGAGTTTCTCCCTCTGGCATTTACAGGCCTGTTTGTAAATCTGGGGCTTTTTTCTCATCTTGTCATTATGTGGATGGGGCCATTACAGGTACACGTTCAGGGATTGTTTTATGGTGCGCCTTACCATGATGTGTCAGCCCTGATGGCATTTTTAAGTATTCTGATCACCACTATAAATTTTGTGGTATCCATGGAAGTAAATTTTTACCCCAAATACAGGAATTATTACAGTCTGTTCAATGATGAAGGATCCATCCGTGATTTGAAACAGGCAGAGCATGAGATGCTGGAGGTTCTTGATAATGAACTGAGATTTACGGCACTGAAGCAGATATTTGCAACAGCTGTTGCTATTTCCATAGGAGGAATCGTCCTGAGTTATCTTCCTCTTGGATTTAATGATCTTATGGAAGGATATTTCAGGACACTCTGCGTTGGGTATGGGATCTATGCAGTTGCGAATACCATGCTTTTGATCCTGTTATATTTTACAGATTATCAGGGTGGACTTGTGGCATCGGCTCTGTTTGCTTTGGTTTCCTCAGCTGCAACGGTGATATCCCTGTTCTTTTCCAAAGTGTATTTTGGCTTTGGATTTATTCTGGGATGTGCAGTTTTTTTCCTGGCAGTTTATATCAGATTAGAACAATTCACCAGGAGGCTTCCATATTATATTCTCAGCAGACAGCCTTTAGTGGAGGAGGATAAACTGGGGGTGTTTACAAAACTTGGATATTTTCTTGATGGTGAGAGAAAGAAGGAAAAACTTCATGAAAAAACGAATTAGTTTACTATTAAGCGTTTGGCTTGCGGTTTCATCTGCTCTTTGTGGATGCAATATGGTTTTGCAGAAAAATGAAAAAATTCAGGAAAGCAGTACGGATTTAGCGACCGCATCAGAAGAAACGGAGATACAAGGTGTAAAAAAAGCAGAGGAACAGGATATTAGCCAGGTACATCTGCGGGATAAGGACCTTTTATATTCAAAGGAAGATGAAACAAATGTGACTACTATGTATCTGACAGTCAGTCGTGGAAATGATGCAGAAAATACAAATCACAGTTGGGAAGAAATTAATTCATATTCTGTATTTGATTATGAAGAAATGGGAGTGCCAAGGTATCAGGTGGCAGCTCTTTTACAGGTGGGAGACGAAAACGGCCCTGTTGCAGGAGAGGTTGGATACGGTGAGACAGTACCGAATGCAACTGTGCAGATCAGGGGACAAAGTTCCAGTAAAAATCCCCAGAAAAATTATAAGATCAAGTTGAAAGAGAATAAGGGATCATGGGAAGGCCAGCAGACGATCGCGCTAAACAAGCATATGTCAGAGGGACTACGCTTCAGAAACAAATTATGTTATGATCTTCTTAAGGGTATCCCACAGATAATGAGCCTCAGAACCCGCTTTGTCCATCTTTATGTAAAAGATACAACTTCCGGGAAAGATGCATTTGAAGATTATGGTTTGTATACACAGGTAGAACAGTTAAATAAAACAGCTTTGGAGGCACATGGACTTCAGAAAAACGGGCAGCTCTATAAAGTAAATTATTTTGAGTTTTATCGCTATGAAGATACGATCATGACAGAAGATACACCAGGTTTTGATCTGTCAAAATTTGAAGAAAGGCTGGAGATCAAAGGGGATCACGATCACACGAAATTAATCCAGATGCTGGATGATCTGAATAATTATTCAATACCTGTTAGCGATGTGTTAAAGCAGCATTTCGATGAGGAAAATCTGCTGTACTGGATGGCATTTCAGATTTTAGTTGGAAACAGTGATACGCAGAGCCGGAATTGTTATTTGTACAGTCCGACAAATTCGCCAATATGGTATATTTTGCCATGGGATAATGATGGAAGCTTTTTTAATACAGAATGGGCTTTGAAAAAAATACAAATCGTGGAAGCTGGGAGGTAGGAGTCAGCAATTACTGGGGAAATATTTTATTTCAAAGATGTTTGAAATCAGATGCTTTCCGTGAAAAACTGGATCAGGTGATAGAAGAACTCCGCAGATATCTCAGTGAAGAACGGCTGGAAGAAATGGTGGAACAGTATGCAGGTGTTGTACAGCCTTATGTAGAGAAAATGCCGGATCAGTTGAATGAACCACTTACACCGGAGGAGTATGAACAGGTAAAAGCAGGGCTTCCGAAAGAAGTAGAACAAAATTATGAGATGTACAGGGAAAGCCTTGAAAAACCAATGCCGTTTTATATTGGAAGACCTGTGACAGAAAATGGAAAACTGAAAATAAATTGGGATGCTTCCTACGATTTTGATGCGGAAGATATTACATATAGTGTGGAAATTGCCCGGGATTATCAGTTTACCCAGGTGATCTACAAGGAAGAACAGACGTTGATCCCGGAGATATTGGTAGATATTCCGGACCCTGGGCAATATTTTGTGCGTATACGGGCCACAAATGAATCGGGAAAGACACAGGATGCCTTTGATTATTATGTAACAAATACCGGAAAACAATATGGCATGATCTGTTTTTATATTAACGAAGATCATACGGTTGGAGTAGACGCATATGAGGAAGAGTAAGGAACACTTTCGTCACGAATGGAAATACCTGATCAATAGGGCTGAGAAGCAACTGACAGATCTGCGCTTAAGGGAATGCATGCAGCTGGATCCTCACGCAGGGGAAGGCGGTTACATGATTCGCAGCCTGTATTTTGATGATTACTGGAACAGTGCCATGGAAGAAAAGGATGCAGGTGTACTGATGCGTAAAAAGTACAGGATCAGGATCTATAATTGCAGTGACAAAAGCATTAAACTTGAGAGAAAGAAAAAATTCGGCAGTTACATATACAAAGAAGCTGCGCCGCTGACACGGCAGGAAGTAGAATGGATCCTGGATGGAAAATACGAATTTTTGCTGCGCAGTTCCTATCGTTTATGCAGGGAATTTTACATCGAGTGTGTTTGCAATATGATGCGTCCAAGGGTGATCGTAGATTATGAAAGAGAACCATGGATCATGGATACAGGAACAGTACGGCTTACCATGGACATGAATGTGCGTGCTGCAGTGGGAAGCTATGATATTTTTGACAGCAGTCTGCCAACGCTTGATGTGCTGGAACCTGGAAAACTTGTTATGGAAGTTAAATATACGGAATTTCTGCCCCAGATTGTAAGAAATCTTGTTCCACAGAGTGCATCAGAATTTACAGCTGTTTCAAAGTTTGTTCTGTGCTGTGAAAAAACGAGATATCTTCATGGATTTGAATATTGGGCAGAATAAATGGGAGGAAATTATGAGTGTAAAAGATACGATCAAAAAATCTGTCCTGGAATCAGGCACATTTGCACAGTATGATATGTTAAAGATCATGCTTGCCATGACAATTGCCCTGCTAATGGGATGCCTGATCTATATGGTATATAAAAAGTTTTATTCCGGAGTTGTGTTTTCAAGAAGTTTTGCGGTGACCTTAGTGGGAATGTGTGTGCTGACATGTATGGTAACTCTGGCGATCAGCACCAATATTGTAATCTCCCTTGGTATGGTCGGAGCATTATCGATTGTGCGTTATCGTACAGCCGTAAAAGACCCTATGGATCTTTTGTATCTTTTCTGGAGTATTACCACAGGTATCACAGCAGGAGCAGAAATGTATCCCTTGGTTTGGGGAGCAGCGATCATTATGATAGTGATGCTCACATTGTTTTATCATTATCAGGAAAAAGGAAAAGTATATATTGCAGTGATCCATTATCAGGGTGATGTGGCAGGTGATGAAGCAATCCGCTGTTTTGGAAAACGGAAATATTTTCTGAAATCAAAGACCATGCGAAAGGGGATGACTGAGATGGCAATTGAAGTATTCTGCAAGAAAGAGGACACGAGTTTTATGGAAAAGATCCGTGCAGTAGAGGGTGTAAATGATGTAACTTTGATTCAGTATAATGGAGAATATCATGGTTAGGGAAGTAATTACAGTAGCAGCTCTTACAGCAGCCTTCTCTTTTTTGGGTGGCTGCACCCCACGGGCGGCGACACTGCCTGGTTTTAGAAGTGAGACAAAAGAGTTTTCACAAAGCGGGGAAACATTTGGAAATCCATTAATGGGATATGCACCGGATGCCAGAAGGGAAAATGTATCAGAGGACATCACACTTTTGTATGTAGATATAACATGGAAAGAGCTGGAACCGGAATGTGGGGTATATGACTGGGACACCATTGAAAAAGAAAATCAGTTTTTTCGTTGGAGATCAGAGGGAAAACATCTGGTATTAAGATTTATCTGTGATGATCCTGGAGATGAGAGTCATACAGATATTCCAGACTGGCTGTACCGGGAAACAGGGAAAGACGGAGACTGGTACGACAATGATTATGGAAAAGGATTTGCGCCGGATTATTCTAATACGACCATGATCAGACGCCATACACAGGCGGTAAAAGCTATGGGAGAACGCTGGGGTTCAGATTCGTTGATCAGTTATATAGAATTGGGCAGCCTTGGTCACTGGGGGGAATGGCATGTTTATTATGGGGCAGGAATTCGCAGATTGCCGTTGGAAGAAGTAAGGGAGCAGTATGTGAAGGTATGGCCGGAGGCATTTCCGAATGCGATGATCCTGATGCGCAGACCATTCTGTTCTGCAAAAAAATATGGATTTGGTCTGTACAATGATATGGCGGGCCATCCCGAAGATACGAAGACATGGATAGAGTGGATTGAAAATGGCGGTGTGTATGATCAGACCGGGGAAACCGATGTTATTGTACCCATGAACAGTTTTTGGAAAAAGGCTCCTGTGGGAGGAGAATTAAACAGTTCCATAAGTATGAGACGGATGTTAGTTAAAAACCTGAATGAGACGGCAGAGCTGATCCGCTCATCTCATACCACATTTCTGGGTCCGAAGATCGCTGATAAATCCTATCTGGATGGATATCAGACGTTGTTGAAAAATATGGGATACCGGATCTGGGTCACCCAGGCACAGTTAAAGCAGGCATTGGGAAAGGCAACGCTCATACTGACATGGGAAAATGATGGAACGGCACCGTTTTATAAAAACTGGCCGGTAGTTGTCACAGTGACAGACAGTTCCGGGGCTGTCATTGAGGAAAAAACATTAGATTGGAAGATATCTGAACTGATGCCAGGAGAAAAAAACGTAACGACAGTGAAGCTTGATACCAGAGGCCTGCTTGATAAAGCACGGTCAGACAGGAATATCTGTGTGGAAATTCGCGATCCCATGACGGAAAAAGCGGCTGTACGGCTTGCAAATAAAGAACTTGACCAGAAAGCACAGAAAAAACAGATGATTGTTTTTAAATCAGGTGAATAAGGAATGGTGAGAAAGAACAAGAAAGAAACAAGGAAAGGAATGTTTTATGATAGCTGAAATTTATCATAAGTTTTCTACAGATCTGGAAGATGTGCTGACTGGTGATTTTTTCGGTGCTATGAGGTATATGCCTTTTAATAGAGGCCTGAATCAGATATTTAAGAATTACGCAGTCAGTGAAGATCCGCAGGTGACGCATATTCTTTCTAATGCCGCAGATGATGATTTTAATTTTGAATTCTGGAAGCGGTCGGAAAATGGACTGGTTGAGATCGATGGATTTATTCCGCTTACGTCTGTGGAAATCGGGATCGAGGTAAAATACAGGAGTGGATTATCTGGTGGGGATCAATTGGAGAAAGAAGCGCAGGTTCTTGATGAATGGTGCAATGGTAAAGAAAAACTCTTAATATTGATCGGGGAGGCAGAGGAGGCAAAAGCAATTTATATTGAAAACAAGGATAAACGGGTATTCCGGGATGTTCATCTGGCATATTTATCGTGGCAGGATATTTTACTGGGACTGGATCAGGTATTGATATCATCATCATATGAAAAGAAAATGATAGAAGATTTAAAAACGTTGCTAAGAGAGAAGGGGTTTGTATCCTTTGAAGGTTTTTCAATTGATCAGCCAGTGGTAGATAAAGATATCTGCTGGACAATGGATGGAAATGATTTTGTAAAAAGCGATGCTTAAGGGGAAAGAATAAATGATGGTTGGAGAAAATATACATAATGCTTTTGTGGTTGTATTTAAAACATTGCAGGAAATTGAAAAGTTTATTGGTAAATGCAGAACAGAACTGGATACGAAAAAATATTACATGCCGGCAGAACGTTTCATGAGATACAGCTCAGATCAGACATGGGAAGGCTGGATCTACTGGAGTTTTATATTGCTGTTTCAGCGCCTGGATGATGGCTCTGTTATGGAAAATGGCTGGATTGACGGTCCGGTATATGCGGTAGAAATCAATGTAGATTCTGATACATGCGATGTTCCAAAGGTTTATATTGCAAAAATGCAATTTGATAGAATGAAAGACTGGACAAAGGGATGTTCTCCATCCAATCATTCATTGTTTTATAACGCAATCCATGGAAATTCCTGGACACCTTTCTGGGGACTCCAAAAAGTGGAAAAGCAGGAACATGATCTGACGGATCTTACACAGAAAAATTATAAGGATGTTATTTTTGGGACAATTGAAAAGATGGCGAAATAGAATACATCCATTTATAATAAACTTAAAAAATAAATTTAACAGGAGAAAATGAATGAAAAATTATGTATACATGACCGACAAGGATAATGTAGTAACCATGATCCGCCAGCTAAATGCCGGAGAAGCAATCGAGGTAGATGGCGTAAAAATCAAAGCAAACCAGGATATTCCTGTATACCACAAAATTGCGATCGAAGAAATAAAAACAGGGGAGACGGTTGTAAAATATGGTGAGAGCATCGGTACTGCCAGCTGTGATATCCACATAGGTGACTGGGTCCATACCCAGAATTTAGAGTCAGGCAGAGGCCGCGGTGACCGTTAGAGGAAAGGGAAACATAATTATGAAATTAATGGGATACAAAAGAGAAAATGGTACTTTTGGAATAAGAAATCATCTGTTGATCCTGCCAACTTCCGTCTGTTCCAGCGAGACTGCACAAAGAATTGCTGCTTTAGTGCCGGGAGCAGTTGCAATTCCTCATCAGCATGGCTGCTGTCAGGTAGGCGCAGATTATCTTCAGACTGTAAATACCCTGGTTGGCTTTGGCAAAAATCCGAATGTAGGTGCTGTACTTGTTGTCAGTCTTGGCTGTGAAGGAATACAGCCGGAAGTAGTAGCAGATCAGATCCGCGAAAGTAAAAAGCCGGTTGAAACTGTTATCATCCAGGAATGTGGCGGTACCTTAGGCTGCATTGCCAAAGGTGCTGAAATTGCAGCTAAAATGGCCAGGGAACTTTCCGTTCAGAATAAGGTTGCCTTTGATATCAGCGAACTTGTTTTAGGACTGGAGTGTGGAGGCAGTGATCCTACCAGTGGTATTGCATGTAATCCGTCTGTAGGTGCGGCTTCCGATAAGCTGATCCAGCTTGGAGGTACAAGTATACTCAGCGAGACCACAGAACTTATAGGTGCAGAGCATCTGGTAGCTGCCCGTTGCGTGACCAAAGAAATGGGTGATAAGCTTACAGCTATGGTCAAGCGTATTGAAGATAAATCAAAACTTTACGGAGTAGACCTTCGGGGGACACAGCCTACGCCAGGTAATATTGCAGGCGGACTTACAACGATTGAAGAAAAATCCCTGGGCTGTATTCATAAAGCAGGTCAGAGTCCTGTGATCGGTGTTCTGGAGTATTCAGAAGCGGTTGATCCGGAAAAACATGGTCTTTATTTCATGGATACACCGGGGGAAGACATTGACTCCATCACCGGTATGGTTGCAGGTGGAGCACAGATCATTCTTTTTACTACAGGTAGAGGAACTCCTACAGGCAGTCCGGTTGCGCCCGTTATCAAAGTCACGGGAAATCCTGAAACCTATGCAAAGATGACAGATAATATCGATATAAATGCCGGCAGGGTCATCACAGAAGGAAAGACACCACAGGATATAGGTGCTGAAATTTTTGATAAGATGGTTGCTGTGGCAAACGGCGAACTGACCAAGGCAGAAGTCCTTGGACATAAGGAATTTGGAATATATCGCATAGGAGATACGTTCTAAGTTAGTATCTGCAGGTGGTTTTACCGATCTTCTGGTGTGCCTTGTTGTCTGTAGCAGCTTCCTGGGTGATCGATCGGTTTGTAGTAGATGTTTTATTAGAAAGGTCAAAGGATATTAGATAAAATGTTAGGAATTTTATTTGCTTTTTTATTTCTGATCTGTGTGTTTAAATTTGTTGGTATCCTGCTGATGATGTGCGGAAAGGTAATGGGCGCTGTATTCAGCATGCTGGGATTTATCATTTCACTGGCAGTAGGAGTATTGCTGTTTGGGCTTTCGGCAGCTTTTTCCATGATCCTTTTGGGAATTGCAGCTGTGTGGCTGTTAGTGCGGATCATCTTATAATAAAAACGGGAGTGCTTATGTTGAGGCATTCCCGTTTTCATTTTCATAACCATATGTAACATAAGCCATCATGGCATCGGTTGTTTCTTCATCACGGATAAAACTCATAAGGATCTGATTGATCTTTTCGATCCGTTCGGATGGAAAACTTTTTCCTGCTTCTGCGTCAGAAAGTTCCTGGCGCATTTCAAATAACGTATCTTTACGCTGTGGACAGGGAAGACCAAGGGCTTTTGCAACTGTTCCAATGGCGCAGTATGCTTCAATGGGAGAGGACATATGGGCTGGTGGGTTAAAACGGGCTTTGATATCCAGAGCCATTTTTATGATATAAGACAAAAGATCGCCTTCTTTCTGTAAAATGATATAAATGCATGTGCATAGTATTTTAACACAGAACCATCTGTTTTAACAGAACGATCCTGAAATTAAAAACATTTTTTTAACGTCCGGTCTGCTTTTAAAATCGGGTATAGTATGGTATACTCATACAAATGACGAAAGTAACATAGGAGCCTGAACTAAAATATGAAAAATTCCAAATTTCGATTTTTTATGGACTGGGGTCTTACGGCATTAGCGGTGATCGCCAGTTGTGTTCTTTTATGTTTTGCATTACTGAAATTTTCCGTGATCGCAGCGATCATAAAAAAGATCATAACGATCCTTATGCCTATTATATACGGAGGTGTACTGGCATATCTGATGCTGCCGGTTTACAACAGGACAGAAGTCTGTGTCCGGGATCTTCTGTCAAAGGTGATCAAAAATGATGAGGGCCGCACCCGTATTGCAAAAAGTATAGCAACGTTGGTGAGTCTCGCAGTATTGTTTGCGATCGTCAGCGGACTGGTTTCCATGTTGATCCCACAGATCTACGAAAGTATCATTGGTTTCCAGGACAGCCTGACAGAGTATATCAACAACCTGACCGTCTGGATCAGCAAACTTCTTCAGGATAATGAACATCTTCAGGAAAGCATTATGCCGTATTACAATGAGGCGGTCATGCGTTTCCAGAACTGGATCGCTACGGATCTGGTGCCAAATATTTCCCTGATCTTTGACCGCGTTTCCAGCGGTGTGATCAGTCTGGTCACTGTTTTAAAAAATCTGCTGATCGGCCTTATTGTTATGGTGTACTTTTTAAACATAAAAGATACACTGTGTGCCCAGTCAAAAAAAATGGTTTATGGATTTTTAAATGTAAGAGCAGCTAACCGACTGATCGGTGAAGTCCGTTTTGCCCATAAGATATTTGGCGGCTTTATTACAGGAAAGCTTTTAGACTCTCTGATCATAGGCATCATGTGTTTCTTTTCTTTAAAATTTTTAAAGATGCCATATGTGCTCCTGATCAGTGTGATCGTAGGTGTTACCAATGTGATCCCGTTCTTCGGACCATTTATCGGAGCGGTGCCAAGTGCATTTCTGATCCTTTTAGTGGATCCCATGAAGTGCCTGTATTTTTTGATCTTCATTCTGGTGCTTCAGCAGTTTGATGGAAATATTCTTGGACCGAAGATCTTAGGAGACTCTACCGGTCTTCCAAGTTTCTGGGTATTGTTTTCCATCCTGTTATTTGGCGGTCTTTTCGGGTTTGTGGGAATGATCATAGCAGTGCCTACTTTTGCAGTTATCTACAGGGCCATGTCCTTATATATTAACAGTGCTCTTAAAAAGAAGAATTATTCGGAGAACACACCTGATTACTGCCGTCTCCACCATATAGATCCCCGGAGTGGAGATTTTATTGATATGGATCAGTGGCCGGAAACGGGAAATAAAGGGATGAATGACCTGGATATGGCCGCGGGAGAAGAACTAGAAGAGAAAACGGAAAATATAGAAAAGTAAAAATGATCCGGCATAAGCCGGGAAACAAAATTAAAACCATACCTGAACCGCAAAAACTGTCGATGACAAGAACTGGAAAATCACTTGTCAATTCCGGCAGTTTTTGTTATAATAATTCTTGTGTTGCAGATATAGTTCATCGGTAGAACATCAGCTTCCCAAGCTGAGGAGGCGGGTTCGATTCCCGTTGTCTGCTCTTGAAAAATGGCTTATTTAAGCCATTTTTTATTGCGCGTGTTGCATTTCGTGTTGCATAGCTTCCAAAACAGCTTTTTTCCATCCCTCCGGATCTGCCTTTTTTAGCCGGTCCACAACTTCTTTTATGGATTCTTTTTCGCTTTTTTCGGTTCCTACGATACTCTCAAAGTAGCTGTCAATTTTATCATCAACCTTTTGCCGCTCAGCTGAAAATGTCTGCATGTAGACTTTTTTCATAACGGCATCCGACTTCCAGCCGCCGCGCTCTTGGGCGTATTTGTCTGGTATTTGCAGCAGGGCCATAACGGAGGCATTGAGGTGCCGCAGATCGTGAAAAGTGATAGGGTCCTTTATACCGTGGATTTTTTGCAAGCGTTTCCAGCGGTGGTGCAGTGCAACGTCAGTCATCGGCACCAGTACATCTCCGGGAACCTTGTCAATCAGACCTTTTATATAAGCCGGTATTTTGTGTTTGCGTTTTCGCGTGTTGTTTTTCGCTGTTTCTTTTCTTACAGCTTTGCCATTTACGGTTACAACAGTCTCTTTTATCGTTATGTAATCGCCGTTAATGGATTTGGACTTTGTAAGGCCGCGGATTTCTGATGCTGTGAACGACAGCCACATTGCAAGCAGTACCGGCAGCTCCATTTCGGTGCCGCGGACTATATCCATAACCGTTTTTGCATCTGGAAGGTCAACCATTCTTTGTGTTGGTGTAGGTAGCTGCAAGTTGTCTGTGCGGATGTCTGTGTACTTGTGGAGCACAGAGGATATAAACCCCCACTCATTTTTCAGCCGCTTTGCTGTAAGGGTCTTGCCTGGCTTCCCATTGACAGGCCGCTGCGCTTCTTTGGCTATGGCATTTTGCAGAAGCTCTTCTGATATGTCACACAGGCGCATGTTAAAAAGATCCTGGAACCCGTTCCGCATGATGCACTCATAGTCTTCTATGGTGGATGGAGACCTTTTCAGTGTTCTGCACAGATCTATATATTTTTTTGCCGCCCCTCTAAGCGTCATATTCGCCTCTTGGTTGCGTCTTTCTGCTTCACGTGAATCTTTCTCTGCCATGTATTGCGCGGCGGCCAATTCGACCCGTTTGCGTCCTTTGGTTGACGGATCATCATCTGTAAAGGATTGATATATTCTTTTTTGCTTCGGTTTTCCGTTTTGCATGACGGGTGTTCCATCTGGATTTAAGACAGGCTCGTAGTGGTCAAACACCAGTACACGCCATGATCCTGAGGGTAATTTTTTTGCTTTTGCCATAGTCGCACACTCCTTTTTGGGTATAAAAAATACAGCCACCAGATTTTTTTATTTTATCTTGCGTGACTGCTTGGAAATGTGATATTATACGGGTGTAGGTTTGCGATAATATCACACTCCTAAAACGTCTGGTGTTGGTAGCGCCGGGCGTTTTTTATATTGGTGATATAACCATAGGTTTTTCTGATATGATAAAAATAAAAAGGATGGTATTTTATGTTTATATCAAAAAAACGATGGAATAACTTAGTAAATCGTGTTGAGCGTCTGGAAAGCATCGTCACTCCTGAGAATGCCCCCTCTCCTCTGCGGCAGATGAAAGCTGCTGTAAGAGAAGCTTTTGAATCTGGCGCTCATCTAGCTCAACAATCTGAAGAATTAAATAAAATCAAAAAGCATTATATTCCTTAGGATTAAATTTGTAGATATTAATATTTCCCATTGAGGTAAATTTGTCAATTCTCTTAACAATTAAATTTAATCCATGAAGCCTGATTTGGATTTTATAAGGCGGTATGTCTAAATTGACTTTCCCTATATTCCCGTCTTGCATAAAAAATATCTCTCCAAGAGAACAAAAGACATATGATTCAAAACCACAGTATTCTTTTTTGGTAGCGTATTCGCAAAAATGTAAAACTGCCGGATGCTTTGATAGTTTCATTTTTGGAGTATATGGTACACACTGCACATATGTCCAAGGAAGACTATCCTTGTGCATTGGAACCGGAAAATCAAAATTTATGTTTTCTGTGCAAATATACAATTTTTTTGTGAATCCTGTATAAGCTTTAGATTTGACTAAAATCTGGTTAATAAAATCCAAAACAGATAAGGCAATATATTGATTATTCTTGTTTAACATAAACCAAGCAATGCCGTTGGAGTATGATAAGGTATCTACCCAGCACCATTCAAAGGGTATTTCGCTAAATTGTTCCATATCTTTTATGGTAAAAGAATAATTTAATTTTCTTTTGTTCTCTTCTTGAATTTCTCTATTCTTTTCAATCTCTTTGCGTTCTAAAATTCGCTTTTCATCTTTCTCAATCATTTCTAAATAAGATCACCACTCAATCAACGGGGCACCGTACTGATCGACAAATCGCCCTTTCAAAATTTTTGATATGTCTGAAACCCATCCAATGCCGAAAAACCCAGCAGTAAATATAAAAAGGATACCTTTACCATAACGGCCCACGTAAAAGTAGTGCAATCCCAAACATCCCCCTTAAAACCTTTTGAATTTCAAGAACTCCTCAGCGTATCCGGTTAATGCGGATAGCTGCGCTAAAGTAAAACCTGGATGATCCAGCACAACACTGTCCGGTACAAGCAGCTCAACAGCAAAGGTGTTTGCTTCGATCTCTGCACGGTTCCGGTGCAAGCTGTCCGGCATCCAGTTAAAAAAGAAGTAATCTTCCTGATGCATTACGGCGTGGCCCAGCTCATGGGCCGCAACCATCTTTTGTGTAGGTTTATCCAGATCGCTGTTTATGTAAATGAAGCGTTCGCCCGCTATAGTTAAACAGCATCCGAAAATTTTACCCAAAGGTCCAACCTGTGTATATACTCCCAGATGATCAGCAAGATCAATGGGGTCATTTGTATGATACAGTTTCGATAGCTCTACGGCTGTCCTTTTTGCATCTATCATATTTACCTCTCCTATTTTTTGCGTTGCTTTGCGATAAAAGCAACAGAAATCTTGATCTGGTCCAGCAATAAATTGATGCTTTCCTGATCTACGGGCTGACCGTCAAAGTATAGCGGTCTAACTTCACCGCTTTTTAACAGTTTCTCAAGACGGTTAAATTCCGCTTTTAAATCAATATGTTCTTCCTGTGCAACGGCAACTTTCTCCTTTCCTGTTATTAAGAAGTCAACAGACACGCCGAAATAATCAGCAATTTTCTGTAGCTTATCTTGCTTGGGAGTGCTTCTTCCATTTTTCCAATCTGAAAAAGTAGAGCCAGCAATTCCAGTTGCTTTTGAAACTTTGTAAGCTGTAACGCCACGTTCTTCCAGTAATTTCGCAAATATTTCGTACATAGTGGACTCCTTAAAAAATATTTATGAAATCACAATCAAAACGCTTGACTATTTATGAAATCCGTGCTATAGTTTACACATGGTTAGGAAATCATAAATATAACAAGCGAATTAATATGATTTTCATAATCGGTTCGGAAATGTGAATCTTTTAATCTGACAATTGAACTATATCACATTTCCGAACTAAAAGCAATAGTCTGTTAAGGAAAGAGGTGATATTTTGTATAAAAAGTATGTGCAGCTCCGCGATTCTTTAGGCGTCACTGATTACAGAGTTGCATCTGATACAGGAATCCCAAAATCTACTTTTTCAGATTGGAAAAGTGGGAGAAGCGAGCCAAAGGTCGACAAGCTACAGAAGCTGGCAAATTACTTTGGAGTAAGTATTGAGTATTTTCTGGAAGGAGATAAGGGGAGGTGAAGAAAAGCGAAGAGGAGTATCTTTTTAATTACATAAGATACTTACAGCACAAAGTAAATCAACTGACCATTGCGGTATTGACCGGAGACAAGAGCGGATTGGAATATCCGAAAGCGGCTGATGTGCAGCCGGGTGAAAAAATTCCGTTAGGGCATTTGGCAGATGATTTACTTGGAACCTGCTATGAGGGAAAAAATGCTTGTGATAAGAGCAACAAAAGAAATTAGAGTGGTAATGCGATATCTGTAGACATCATCTCGATATACTTCCATTGCAACTTCTCCGTCCTGAGTTACTACATAACCCATATATCCACGGACTGCTTGCTTGCGAAGAAACCCTTTTTCTGACAGATACAGGTATATATCATGATTTTCGTAATCCTGAGCAGTAGTGCCATTTTCTTTTAAAATTTTCCTCATAAGCCAATATTGTTTTGATGTTATCATTTTCAGGTTCTCCTTTACGGTGATTATATCACAAACGCAAGGTAAACACAACTAAAAAGCACTATTAGGAGGTGATACATTGTCAAAAATGTATAACTGCGGTGAAATCGCAGAGCGGTACAGCGTAAAGATAATTACGGTGTGGGAGTGGATCAGAAAAAAGAAGCTCCCAGCGATCCGCATCGGTAAAGAATATCGGATTTCCGAGGATGATCTTAAAGCATTCGAGGATTCACGAAGAACAACAGGAAGGTTGTGAGAAAGGCAAGTGAGGAAATGAAAGCATCTAAATACGGCGGAATGTCGTACGGGGAAATTTTAAGCGAAATTGCAAAGCCTACTTTTACGCATGGAAAAGAGGCGCGGCAAGCGCATAAAGCGTTAAGAAAGTACCACGATGGACTTCCGCTTTATGCAAGGTATCCAGATTTACCCTACTTGATGTGTGCATTTGCAGGTGGATTTTCTGCCGCGACTGTGGCCATTTGTTTTTTATCAATGTAAACATTGACTGTTTGACCGGATTTGTATAAGGCAAACAGACTGATCAAAATAGCAACAAATGACAGCACGACAGGGATGTACCAACGTCTACGGTCTCTGATGTAAGTGTCATATTCAGCCTGGCCAGACGGTTGAATGCAAACAATTGTAGGAGGATGTATTACATCGATATCCTCTGCGCAATATTTTATAAGTCCGTATTTTCCTAAATAACTGATGTTTTCTTTGCCAGCTTCAGAAAATTCAGACAATGCTATATCGGTGTTATATAAACGTCTTAATAATTTAATTTGGTTGTTAGAAATATCCATTTTTGAATGCTCCTTTATATTTGATTATATCACATAAGGAGTAAATAACCATAGGTTTTGCAATTTAAAAACCATAGGTTATGTAATCGGAAAACCTAATGTAAAGGTAAATGTTAATGTAAATGTAAAGGTAAATGTAAATAGCTGTATGCCCGGAGCTGGCAGGAGCCTCTCCGGCCCGTAAGTAGGCGCAACACGGTAGCAGTGCTACGCGTTAGATTGGATGCTTAGGGGTTTTTACACTGGCTTTGATTACAAGAGCATTTACAAGATCGGGGGTAGTATGGCGCTTAAAAAAAAGACATACGCCGAGGAGAAGGGGGAAAACCTCCAGATACTCCTTGACGTAATCAAATCCCGCAAGCGCTATGACGATAATCGCATGGCTAAGATGGCGGGAATGAAACTGTCAACGTACCGGCTGAGAAAGCAGGATCCCGGATCTATGAGGCTGCGTGAACTGTGGGCCATATTAAAAGTCGCAGGGATAACGGATGACGAAAAAAACAATGTGATTTAACGGAGGAAAACAATGTGTAGATTTAAGAGCGGAATTATCTTGAAAAACAAAATCGTAATTGCGCCAGAAGATAATGAAAGCCATTCCGATTTGCTGGAAAGCCTCGGAATTAAGGACGATTACATAGGCGCATCAAAAACCTTTGTTCGGGCTGAGCTGGTACCGAAAAAAGATGATGAGTGGTGGATTGATCCGGCAGAAAAACCGGAGAAATGGGTGTTTGTCGTTGATCAAGATATAATTCCTGATTGGTTTGACAAAGAAACGCATGAGAAAGAGTTCCGCGAATCAGTATGCGACTGGTGGAGAAAGCATGTACTTGTTGACAAAAAGCTGGAAGAGCTGAAAACTGGTTTTTACCGGCTTAAACGCTGCGAAGTGAAAAAGTTGCTTAATGATGTACGCGTGATGTTGGACAGCTCACAGGTCGGCGAGATGTGGGGCAGCTCACAGGTCGGCGAGATGCGGGGCAGCTCACAGGTCGGCGAGATGTGGGACAGCTCACAGGTCGGCAAGATGTTGGGCAGCTCACAGGTCGGCAAGATGTGGGGCAGCTCACAGGTCGGCGAGATGTGGGGCAGCTCAACCGCACGAGACTTTAAAAATTATCCGGTTATAAAAATCATGATTCCAGATGGTGGAAAATTTGAAATGGTTGTGCATAAAAACAAAGACGATGAATAAAATGAAGAACCAAAAGAGGTTTGTATCTAACTTGCTGTGGACTATAGGGGTGGGGTGAAGCAAAATGGCAAGACTTACGTTTGTCAGTGAGAATGAGGGCAAGATGCCTAGTTATGTGGCAGTAAGAAGCGAAAAAGAAGAGGCTCCAAGACAGGAAAAAAAGTTTTCTAAGGTGCTTGATTTGCTTGGTATGGCATTTGACATTTTGACAACCGTGTTTGTTGTCGGATGCGCAACCTTTGGATTTGTGATCTTGCTGTTTGTTGTATTTATGCGAGTACATGCAATCTAACTCAAAAGGAGGAAAGCATGAGTAGGAGGGTAAACGGCACAAACAGGGCCGCTGAATTATGCGGAGGTAGTAAATACACGGGATATGCCAAACCAAAGAAAAAGGCCGCAAGCTTGACGGAGCTGAACGACCATTTAACAAAAAAATTACAATTACAGTTTAGCAGGTGCGCAGGAGGAATGCAAGATGGAAGAGAAAAAAAAGATTGAAATCCCGTATGAGGAGTTTGCAGAGCTGGTCTTATTAAAAGGACGAGTAAGTGCAACGCTGGCATATTTAAAAGCCAAATCGGGGACTATGGTAGATAATGATGTGATGATCGCTTTGCTTGAGGGTAAAGAAAATGAACAGCCGGTGTGATAGCTGCGAAGCAGACGAGTGCTGCAAATGCAGAGAAAAGGCAAAACAAAGAAAAAACAGACAGAGTGTAATGGAGGAATGTGAACGTGAATTTATACCAGATCAACGCGGATATTATGAATGCATTTGAACATGCTTTGGATCCAGAGACAGGAGAGATTGTTGATGCGGCAGCATATGCCGCTATTGATAACTTACAGTGTGATCTTAATGAAAAAATAGAAAATATCCTTTTATGGATTAAAAATTTGCAGTCGGATGCAGAGGCGCTGAAAAAAGAAAAAATGGCCTTTGCAGATCGACAAGCAAGAGCGGAAGCGAAAGCCGAAAGCCTTAAGAAGTATGTCAGCGGGGTGATGAATGGACAGAAATTCCAGACAGAGCGTGTATCAGCATCATGGAGAAAGTCAGAAGCTGTTGAATTTTCTGGTGATGTCAACGCCTTGCCGAAAACCTGTATCAAGATTGCCGACCCGGTAGTGGATAAGACGGCACTTAAGAAGCTCTTGAAAAGTGGTACAGAAATCGAAGGGGCGCGGCTGATCACAAGGCAGAATCTCCAGATTAAGTAGGTGAGAGCATGGAAGAGAAGAAGAAAAACATCTATGAAACTATCACAGCCGTCATGGCTGAGATTGGATCTGTTGGAAAAGAAAGCATAAATTCGCAGCAGGGGTTTATGTACCGTGGAATAGATGCGGTTATGAATGCTTTAAATCCGGCTCTTGTAAAGCATAAGCTTTTCGTTGTACCGGAGATTTTGGACCAGAGAAGAGAGGAACGCCAGACAGCGAAAGGCGGAAACCTTATTTATTCCATCTGTACCATTAAATATACCTTTTACGCGGAAGATGGTTCCAGCATTTCAGCAACTGTTATAGGCGAGGGAATGGATAGTGGAGACAAAGCCACGAACAAGGCAATGAGTATAGCATTTAAGTATGCGTGCTTCCAAGTGTTCTGCATTCCAACTGAAGAAATGAAAGATCCAGATGCTGAAACGATGCCGCCAAGCAAGCCAGTGTATGCAACAAAAGAACAGAAACAGGAGTTTGTTGATGAATGTCACCGAATCGGTAAGCCGAAGAGTGCAATCCTTAAAGCCATTGGTGCAAAATCTTTAGAAGAGCTTACAGTGCAGCAATATGAAATAGCAATGGATAACTTTAAGAAGACACCTTCTGCTGCTCTGGATAATCTGAAAGAGAATACCACGCCGCCGGATGATGCGGGTGAGGGTCTCCCTTGGAACAAACCGGAAAAGTAGCCTATGGAGTGTAAATGTACATTAACCGATGTCACCCGGGACTGGAGCACTGGCAAGTTCCGGGTAACCTTCGAGGCGGAGGATGATATATCCGGCCAGATTGACGGTATGCGAGATAAAACACTCCGGCTGACTGCAAAGCAGTGGAGAGACAAACGCAGTCTTGACAGCAATGCTTATTACTGGGTGCTTCTTTCAAAGCTGGCCGAGTCCATCAAGATATCAAAACCGAGAGCGCATAACATTATGCTCCGGGAGTATGGACAGATTGATTTATCGGACGGATCACCAACATATGCAGTCATACCGGATACGGAAGAAGCTGAAAATAGAGAGCTGGAAAGGGAAATGTTCCATATCAAGCCAACATCGGAAGTGAGGGAAGGGAAAAACGGAATGAATTACCGTACATACATCCTTCTCAAAGGTTCCAGCTGCTATGACAGCGCGGAAATGTCGCACCTGCTGGACGGTCTGATCAGCGAGTGCAAGACGCTTGGAATCGAGACCGCCACACCAGAGGAGCTGGAGCGAATGAAGCAGCTCTATGAACAGAACCGCGGGAAGCATGAAAAGACTGTATAGTGTTTTGACGGATGATCTGGAGCATTGCATTGTCACCGGATCCTGTAACGTGGCGATCCATCATGTGTTTAACGGGGCAAACCGGAAGCTGTCAGAGAAATATGGGTTTCTGGTGCCACTCCGGCCGGACTGGCACAATATGACACCGTACAGCGTCCACATGGACCAGCGGTTTGATGAGAGCATAAAATGTAAGGCACAGAAGTATTATGAGACTCACTACGGGAGCCGTGAAGACTTCCGGAGAGAGTTTGGCAAATCATATTTATGACATGCAGGCAAGCAGAAAGGAAAACTATGGATTTTAGATTAACATCTGCTGTAACAGCAACTGTATATAATGCGATTGGTGTAGGTAAGGAAAACGCCACAAGCCGCAGGGAATTATGCCGGGTAACTGGATTACCAGACAGGGCGGTACGGAAAGCGATTGAGATACTGCGGTATGATCGCCCAATTCTCACAGCAGACAACGGGATGGGATATTATATCCCCCGTACAGATACACAGGGACGGCGGGAAGCGATTCGATGGATTGAAACGCAGGATAGAAGATGCAGAAGCATAAAGACGGCAGAAAGAGGTGCTAAGCGTTTCGCGAGGAACATGAAGCCACCTGATAAAGAGAAATATGAACAGCTATCATTGTTTGGAGGTTGTTGTGATGGGTAAGACACAGAGAGAAAAAGGGAAACGCGGAGAGAGGGAGCTCGCCGGAGTGTTCCGGGAGTACGGATACGATGCCAGAAGAGGGCAGCAGTATTGTGGCGCAGCTGGTAATGCTGATGTGATCGGGCTTCCGGGTATCCACGTTGAGTGCAAGAGGGTTGAGAAACTTAATCTTCTGGATGCAGTAGCACAGGCAGTGCATGATGCACTTCCCGGTCTCCTTCCGGCGGTATTCCACAGGCGAGATCGCTGCGAATGGCTTGTGACCATGCGGCTTTCCGACTGGATAGAAATTTACCGGGAGTGGGAGGCTGGGCGAAATGAGAGATAGCTTAATTTTTTATAGCAGTTTTTCAAAAGCTATCAAGCGGCTGCCGGAAAATCAACAGCTTAAAGCACTATGGTCAATCATTAATTATGGGCTAGAGGGAGAGGAACCGGAAGACAATGGCGAGTTGTTTATGTCCATATATGAGATGGCCAAGCCACAAATAGATGCCAATGTCAAGCGAAAGGTGAACGGAGCAAAAGGCGGACGCCCAGCGGAAGACATTCCGGAAGAAGAAAAGGGGCCTGTGGCTGGAGCATTTAAGCTTAATGATGGAACGTCATACGAAGTAACAGAAACTGTACTTGATAAGATGCAAAAGTTGTACCCAGGCGTTGACTGTAAGCAGGAACTTAACAAAGTCATCGGGTGGTGTGATTCGAATCCCACACGCCGAAAAACACGAAAAGGTGCAATGCGTTTTTTGAACAGCTGGTTTGCAAGGGAGCAAGACAAATCGGCAAAGGCTGGGAAAAGTCAGCCTAAAAAACAAAATGCCTTTTTTAACTATGATCAGCGCGATACAGACTATAACAGCATAATGCAGGATAAAGTAAAAGAGTGGATTGATAATGATAAGTCACAAGGATAAAGTTACATACCATGAAAAAAGTGTAAAAAAGAAAATGGCTGAGCTGGCCGATTTAGAAAAATACCCATCTCCTATGAGCGAGAGCTTTAGGAGGCCAGCATATGACGGCACGGCTTTATGCCCGGATCCAAACAGGCGGACGCGTAAAGCTATAAAAAAGGTATCCACCCCGATCCCAAACGGGGATGATACATAGATAAAAAACTTGTGGTCGGTTTATATGTCACGATATACACTCTGACCAGTAACCTGGGCCGGGAACCTATCACAGTCCTCCAAAATCCCGGCCCAAAAGGAGGGATCACAAGGAAATACCAAGAGGAGAAGAAAAATGAAAACAGACAAATTTTACAGAGCTAGGATGGATGGTTTAGCATACGCCCTGGAAATCGTAGAAAAAGGTGGGGTAGAGGCATTGAAAACAGAACTGAAAGTCAGAAATGCTTACTTTATTCCTATGGAGATATCCAGGAGAAAAGCTACAGAGATCAGCGAAATGCTGGCACACAGGATTCTGGCAACATTTACACCAACGGTGATGTTTTCACTTAATCAGGCGTTTGGGTTTGGGAAAGACCGGCTTTTAAGGTGGAAAGATGCATTCACCGGCCTGTGTGACATGATGGACGCTGTAGATCCGTTTGGATGCAACTATGAAACGGCCAGAGACTACGCAGAAGTCCTGAAAGATAAATATGGTATTGAGTTTGACTGGGACAGTATCGATGATGTTATCGGTCTGAACCAGAAAAAGCGGGGGCAGCTGTGTGATATTGATTATGTCATCGACTTTCTGGAAGAAAAAGGTCATAAGAAGGCAGCACAGTTGATCCGCGAATATGGGAAAAGATAAAGGAGACAAAATGCAAAGATTAACAGAAAAGGCTGACCTGGGTAACTGGTGCCTGAAGGGGGTCAGGTGGGAGTTTGAATATGTATAAAATCGGAGGACATTATGGAAGTACGAAGTTTAGCACGTAGTAAAGCGGAAGAAAGGTACGCAGTGTGCAGATATAAAGGGAAAAGCTTAATTGAATGGGCTGTTTTATGGTTCAGAATGAGCAATGACGCATTTTTTCAGCTGTATGGGTTTAATTTCAACCCTCATGATTACCCGTATTTGTATGAGATTGCGAGGAAGATTGTTTATGGAGAATAAAGAAAATTAAGATATTGCCTGTAAGAGAGTGGGTGATACCGTTTGTTAGAGATTAACAAAATATACAACGAAGATTGCCTTGAAGGTATGAAGAAAATTGATGATAAGTCAGTCGATACAATTATTACAGATCTCCCTTATGGGCAAACCTCACGAAATAAATGGGATTCAGTTATTCCATTTGAACCATTATGGGAACAGTATGAAAGAGTTATTAAGGATAATGGAACAATAATTCTATTTGCAAATGGTATGTTTACTGCAGATCTGATGCATAGCAATCGCAAGCTTTGGAAATATAATCTTATCTGGCAGAAAACACAGCCAACCG
>ERZ838118.477-NODE-477-length-55613-cov-10.114079_pt1 | contig 55613 bp, 46 predicted proteins | sample MGYA00519863_ERZ838118 | MGnify/ENA primary metagenome ERZ838118 (study PRJEB31850, sample SAMEA3708827) | human gut metagenome | biome: human gut; feature: human-associated habitat; material: faeces | place: China | collected 2014 ...
TGTTGCAGGAAACATCATTGAAAGCATTAGATAACGAAGACAAATATACGCCTGACACTAATTTCAAGGGCTGGATGTACACCATCATGCGTAACATCTTTATCAACAACTACCGCAAAGTAGTTCGTGACCAAACATTTGTAGACCAGACCGATAACCTCTATCATTTGAACCTGCCGCAAGACGGTAGTTTTGAAAGTACGGAAAGAGCTTATGACCTGAAAGAGATGCACCGTGTAGTCAATGCTCTTCCTAAAGAATACAGAGTTCCGTTTGCCATGCACGTTTCCGGTTTCAAATACCGCGAAATTGCAGAGAAACTGAACCTACCGTTAGGCACCGTTAAAAGCCGTATCTTCTTCACCCGACAGAAATTGCAGGAAGAATTGAAAGATTTCCGCTAGACCTTAACTATATAACTTTCAAACTTCAAATTAAATAATTTATTAAATGTAGATTTTTAGTTGTGTCAATGGTTAAAGGCAGAAGTGATTAAAGCACTTCTGCCTTTTTTTTCTTTACTGCTAAGAAAAAAAAAGATTTGCCGCCTGACAATTCCTTTTTCCCTATACAGACAAAATCTGCTGTTTGACAAAGCATATTTCCCCACTGATAAAGACTTATCAAAGCTACATCATTTTCAAGCAAATAGACATTTAACAATCTGTTGAAAACTTCTCTGAAAGTTTTTTATGGAAAATTGTGGGGAATTGTGGGGAATTTCATACTTTTACGGTCGCTTATTATAATAAGGTAATGATACGTTTTTTAGGGAATATTGAAGCCAAGGCGGACGCCAAAGGAAGGGTGTTTATCCCCGCCACCTTCAGGAAGCAGTTGCAAATTGCTTCTGAAGAGAAGCTTATTATGCGTAAAGACGTATTTCAGGACTGTCTGACTCTGTACCCCGAGAGCGTGTGGAACGAGGAATTAAACGAGCTTCGGAGCAGGCTCAATAAATGGAACAGCAAACATCAACTCATTTTCAGGCAGTTTGTGAGTGACGTTGAGGTGGTGACTCCCGACAACAACGGGCGCATACTAATCCCCAAACGGTATTTACAGATATGCAATATCCACGGGGATATACGCTTTATCGGTATCGACAACAAGATAGAGATCTGGGCGAAGGAACGGGCCGAACAGCCGTTTATGTCGCCTGAGGAGTTCGGTACAGCATTAGAAGAAATTATGAACGACGAAAATAGACAAGATGGAGAAAGATGAATTGACATACCACGTGCCTGTATTGCTAAAAGAGAGCGTTGACGGGATGAATATTCGTCCAGACGGAACGTATGTAGACGTTACGTTTGGAGGAGCAGGTCATTCGCGCGAGATTCTTTCGCGACTCGGAGAAGGCGGACGGTTGCTGGGATTTGATCAGGACGAAGATGCCGAACGGAACATTGTCAACGATCCTCATTTCACCTTTGTACGCAGTAATTTCCGTTACTTGCACAATTTTCTGCGTTATCACAACATTGAACAGGTAGACGCAATTCTTGCCGACCTCGGCGTCTCCTCTCATCACTTCGATGACAGCGAACGTGGTTTCTCCTTCCGTTTCGACGGAGACTTGGACATGCGCATGAATAAACGGGCGGGACTCACAGCGGCTGATATACTTAATACATATGAGGAAGAACGCCTGGCGGATATTTTTTATCTGTATGGCGAACTGAAAAATAGCCGCAAGCTGGCATCAGTAATCGTAAAGGCCAGAAACGGACAGCAGATTCGGACGATCGGTGAATTTCTAGAGATTATCAAACCGCTCTTCGGCCGTGAACGCGAAAAGAAAGAGCTTGCTAAAGTATTTCAGGCATTACGGATTGAAGTAAATCAGGAAATGGAAGCGTTGAAAGAAATGTTGCTAGCCGCAACCGAAGCATTGAAACCGGGCGGAAGGCTGGTAGTAATCACCTATCATTCACTGGAAGACCGTATGGTAAAGAATATCATGAAGACGGGTAATGTGGAAGGTAAAGCGGAAAGTGATTTCTTCGGAAACCTGCAAACGCCGTTCCGTCTTGTCAACAACAAAGTTATTGTACCCGACCAGGCGGAGATCGAAAGAAATCCACGGTCGAGAAGTGCCAAATTACGAATTGCAGAGAAAAAATAATAAAAGGAAGTATGGAAGAAGCAGTAAACAAGAAGGCAGACGAAAGCAAGAAGAAGAAACGCACTTCACTGAAAAGTATCTTGGGCGGCGACATTCTGGCTACCGACTTTTTCCGTCGCCAGACGAAGTTGCTGGTACTGATTATGGTATTTATTATCTTCTACATCCACAACCGCTACGCCAGTCAGCAGCAGCAGATCGAGATAGACCGGTTGAAAAAAGAATTGACAGATATTAAATATGATGCGCTGACACGTAGTTCGGAACTAATGGAGAAGAGCCGCCAGTCTCGTATCGAAGAGTATATTTCAAGTAAGGAAAGCGATTTGCAGACTTCTACGAATCCTCCTTACCTTATTAAATAAGTGGAGAGTTGAAAATTGAGAGTTGAGAGTTTTTAAAAGACGAGCACTGTGGCAGTTAATAAAAAAAATATAATGACCCGTTACTTCTTCGTCATCCTTTTGATGGCGTTGATAGGCGTGGCAATTGTCGTAAAGGCTGGTATCACCATGTTTGCCGAACGACAATACTGGCAGGACGTAGCCGATCGTTTCGTTAAAGAGAACGTAACTGTGAAACCCAACCGTGGAAACATTATTTCTTCCGACGGAAAACTTATGGCAAGTTCTCTTCCCGAATACAGAATATACATGGACTTTATGTCCGGTGAAAAGGATGAAAAACGCAGAAAAAAGGATCAGGCACGGCGTGATTCTATTCTTACTGCCAATATGGATTCTATCTGCATCGGACTTCATAAGATATTCCCCGACAAAAGCGCGGCCCAATTCAAGGCGCACCTCAAGAAAGGGCGTCAGGCAAAGAGCCGTAATTACCTAATTTATCCGAAACGTATTTCTTATATACAATATAAAGAGGTAAAGAGATTACCCGTTTTCTGTTTGAACCGATACAAAGGCGGATTCAAAGAGTTGGCTTACAACCAGCGCAAAAAGCCTTTCGGTTCACTGGCTGCCCGCACGTTGGGAGATGTATATGCCGACACGGCAAAAGGAGCAAGAAATGGTATTGAGCTTGCCTTTGATACAATACTGAAAGGACGGGATGGATTGACGCACCGACAGAAGGTAATGAACAAATACCTGAATATCGTGGACGTGCCGCCAGTTGACGGCTGCGACCTGATAAGTACGATTGACGTAGGTATGCAGGATATTTGCGAGAAGGCATTGGTGGACAAGTTGAAAGAGTTGAATGCTTTTGTCGGAGTAGTTGTCTTAATGGAGGTTGCTACCGGAGAAGTGAAAGCAATCGTTAATATGACAAAAGGCAAGGACGGTAATTATTATGAAATGCGTAATAATGCGATCAGCGATATGCTTGAACCGGGTTCAACTTTCAAAACAGCCTCTATCATGGTAGCTCTTGAAGACGGGAAAATCACACCTGATTATGTGGTAGATACCGGCAACGGGCAGATGCCGATGCACGGTCGTGTAATGAAAGACTGGAATTGGCGCCGGGGAGGATATGGCAAGCTTACAGTGACCGAAATCCTGGAGGTTTCTTCTAATGTTGGCACATCTTACATCATCGATCATTTCTACGGTAGCAATCCGCAAAAATATATAGATGGACTGAGGCGAATGAGTATTGACCAACCTCTCCATTTACAGATCGCGGGAGAAGGTAAACCAAACATACGCGGGCCGAAAGAAAGAAGTTATTTCTCAAAAACAGCTCTTCCTTGGATGAGTATCGGCTACGAGACACAGGTTCCGCCCCTCAATATCCTCACATTCTATAATGCAATAGCAAACAATGGAGTAAGTATACGTCCGAAATTTGTGAAAGCAGCCGTAAAGGACGGAGAGATAGTAAAAGAATACCCAACAGAGGTTATTAACCCAAAGATTTGTTCGGACAAGACTTTGGCACAGATACGCGAAATCCTGCAAAAAGTGGTAGGAGAAGGACTCGCCAAACCCGCAGGAAGCAAGCAATTCCATGTATCCGGAAAGACTGGTACGGCACAAATATCACAGGGAGCAGCCGGATATAAAGCAGGAGTTACAAATTACCTTGTCAGTTTCTGCGGATATTTTCCTTCGGAAGCTCCCAAATACAGCATGATTGTCTCTATTCAGAAGCCCGGTCCTACCGCTTCGGGCGGTTTAATGGCCGGTAGCGTATTCAGCAAGATTGCAGAAAGAGTCTATGCAAAAGACCTCCGATTACCGCTTACCAGCGCGATTGACACAAACACCGTTGTCATCCCGCACGTGAAGGCTGGAGAGATGAGACAAACGCAACGGGTCTTGGAAGAACTGAATATCAATATACAAGGCAAGATTGCCGATTCCGGAAAAGAAGTTTGGGGAAGTACACACGCTGCTCCGCAAGCTGTTGTTTTGGAAAGTCGGGGAATCATGCAGAATTTTGTGCCGAGCGTAATCGGTATGGGAGCGAAAGATGCAGTTTATCTGTTGGAAAGCAAAGGATTGAAAGTCAATCTGGTCGGAGTGGGGAAAGTGAAAAGCCAGTCGATAGCCAACGGAACGATTATAAGGAAGGGACAGACAATTACCCTTACCATGAATTAAAAGTAAAAATAAGTATTATATAAAAAGAGTATGTTACTAAACAAGTTACTGAAAGCAATCCAACCGGTACAAGTGACCGGAGAGTCAGACATAGAAATCACCGGAATTAACATTGATTCCCGTTTAGTAGAAGCCGGACAACTGTTCATGGCTATGCGCGGTACGCAAGCTGACGGTCATGCTTATATACCTACCGCTATTGAGAAAGGAGCTGTTGCTGTTCTTTGCGAAGATATGCCGGAGGAACCGGTAGCGGGAATCACTTATATACAGGTGAAAGACAGCGAAGACGCCACAGGAAAGATTGCCACAACTTTCTATGGCGACCCGACTTCCAAAATGGAACTGGTCGGCGTCACGGGAACAAATGGAAAAACGACAATTGCCACCTTATTATATAATACATTCCGCTACTTCGGATATAAAGTGGGACTGATTTCTACCGTTTGCAATTATATCGACGATGAAGCAATTCCAACAGAACATACCACCCCCGACCCTATCACACTGAACCGGTTATTGGGAAAAATGGCGGATGAAGGATGCAAGTATGCCTTTATGGAGGTCAGTTCGCACTCTATCGCACAAAAGCGTATCAGCGGATTGAAGTTCGCAGGAGGTATCTTTACCAATCTGACCCGCGATCACCTCGACTATCACAAAACGGTGGAGAACTATCTGAAAGCCAAGAAGAAGTTCTTTGATGATATGCCGAAGAATGCATTCAGTCTGACCAATCTTGACGATAAGAACGGACTGGTAATGACACAAAATACACGTTCCAAGGTTTACACTTATTCATTAAGAAGCCTCAGCAACTTCAAAGGACGGGTACTGGAATCTCATTTCGAAGGAATGCTGCTCGATTTCAACAATCACGAGCTGGCTGTTCAATTTATCGGCAAGTTCAATGCATCCAATCTGTTGGCTGTATTCGGAGCTGCCGTATTGCTTGGCAAGAAAGAGGAAGACGTACTCGTTGCCCTTAGCACACTTCATCCGGTAGCCGGACGCTTCGATGCTGTCCGTTCACCGAAAGGAGTGACAGCAATCGTAGACTATGCACATACACCGGATGCGCTTATCAATGTATTGAATGCGATACACGGAGTGCTCGAAGGCAAAGGAAAAGTAATCACTGTGGTAGGTGCCGGTGGTAACCGCGACAAGGGTAAACGTCCTATCATGGCAAAAGAAGCAGCCAAAGCCAGTGACCGTGTGATTATCACCTCGGATAATCCCCGTTTTGAAGAGCCGCAGGACATCATCAACGATATGCTGGCAGGACTGGACGCGGAAGATATGAGAAAGACATTAAGCATTGCCGACCGTAAGGAAGCGATTCGTACTGCTTGTATGTTGGCAGAAAAGGGAGATGTAATTCTTGTTGCCGGAAAAGGGCACGAAAATTATCAGGAGATAAAAGGAGTGAAACATCATTTTGATGATAAGGAGATTTTAAAGGAGATTTTTAAATAATGAAAACAATGTGCTCATACGCCAATATGCGGTTCGGCTTCGCAAACCGTCCGTAAGGAAACCGGCATATCGACACATTAATAAATTGACAATTTATTTATCATGTTATACTATCTGTTTGAATGGCTGCATAAGCTCAATTTTCCCGGGGCAGGAATGTTCGGTTACACCTCATTCCGTGCCTTAATGGCGGTCCTCATCGCATTGCTTATTTCAAGTATATGGGGTGACAAATTCATCAACCTTCTGAAGAAGAAGCAAATCACGGAGACACAACGTGATGCGAAGATTGACCCGTTCGGTGTCAACAAGGTAGGTGTGCCGAGTATGGGAGGAGTGATTATTATCGTAGCTATTCTCATTCCTTGCCTGTTGCTGGGTAAGTTGCACAATATATATATGATATTAATGTTGATTACAACTGTATGGTTGGGATCACTCGGATTTGCCGACGACTACATCAAGATCTTCCGCAAGAACAAGGAAGGTTTGCATGGTAAGTTTAAAATTATCGGGCAAGTAGGTTTGGGATTAATTGTCGGACTTACCTTGTATTTAAGTCCGGATGTGGTAATCCGTGAAAATATCGAAGTACATACTCCGGGACAGGAGATGGAAGTGATACACGGAACGAATGACTTGAAATCGACTCAAACAACGATTCCTTTCTTCAAGAGCAATAACCTCGACTATGCCGATCTGGTCTCTTTCATGGGTGAACACGCGCAGACAGCCGGGTGGATATTGTTCGTTATCATCACAATCTTCGTGGTGACCGCCGTATCAAACGGTGCCAACCTGAATGACGGAATGGATGGAATGGCCGCAGGTAATTCCGCCATAATCGGCGCCACGCTCGGTATCCTGGCATACGTATCGTCGCACATCGAGTTTGCAAGTTATCTGAACATTATGTATATTCCGGGGTCGGAAGAACTCGTAATTTATATCTGCGCCTTCATCGGTGCATTGATCGGCTTCCTGTGGTATAACGCTTATCCGGCACAAGTATTTATGGGAGATACGGGTAGCCTCACTATCGGTGGTATCATTGCCGTTTTCGCTATCATCATCCACAAAGAATTACTCATACCGATTCTTTGCGGTGTATTCCTGGTAGAGAATTTATCGGCTATCCTGCAACGGGTTTACTACAAGCTGGGAAAACGGAAAGGAGTGAAGCAGCGGTTATTCAAACGGGCACCGATCCACGACCATTTCCGTACTTCCATGAGCCTGATAGAACCGGGATGTACAGTGAAATTTACCAAGCCCGACCAATTGTTTCACGAATCAAAGATTACCGTCCGTTTCTGGATTGTAACGATTGTGCTGGCAGCAATAACAATAATAACGCTTAAGATAAGATAACCTCCGGCCCTTGTCGGTTGTCGGAAGCGGGTTTCCGTTCGGAAATCCAACGATATATAGAGAGTATTAACCCGATTATTAACTTTTAAAAGATGTGCCCAACGAATAAGCAACTCAGCATATTGGAAACAAGAGCACATTATTGTAAATGAAAAGAATTGTAATATTAGGAGCTGGCGAAAGCGGCGCAGGTGCAGCCGTGCTTGCCAAAGTTAAAGGATTTGAGACATTTGTTTCGGACATGTCCGCTATCAAGGACAAGTATAAGGAACTTCTGGACAGCCACGCTATTGCCTGGGAAGAAGGACACCACACCGAAGAACTCATTCTGAATGCCGATGAGGTTGTCAAAAGCCCCGGTATCCCGAATGACGCTCCACTCATCCTGAAACTGAAAGCTCAAGGAACGCCGGTTATCTCAGAAATTGAGTTTGCCGGACGCTATACTGATGCCAAAATGATTTGCATCACCGGTTCTAACGGAAAAACAACCACCACTTCCCTGATTTACCATATTTTCAAGAGTGCAGGTCTGAATGTAGGTTTGGCAGGCAACATTGGCAAGAGCCTTGCTTTGCAGGTAGCCGAAGATCATCATGACTATTATATCATCGAATTGAGTTCTTTCCAGTTGGACAATATGTATAACTTCCGTGCGAATATCGCCGTATTAATGAATATCACACCGGATCATCTGGACCGCTACGACCACTGTATGCAGAATTACATTGATGCCAAATTCCGCATTACACAAAACCAGACACCGGACGACGCCTTCATCTTCTGGAATGACGACCCTATCATCAGACACGAGCTTGCCAAGCACGGTCTGAAAGCTCATTTGTATCCTTTTGCTGCCGTCAAAGAGGACGGAGCTATTGCCTATGTAGAAGACCATGAGGTAAAAATCACCGAACCGATTGCCTTTAACATGGAACAGGAAGAACTGGCATTGACAGGACAGCATAATTTATATAACTCATTAGCTGCCGGTATCTCGGCAAACCTAGCCGGCATTGCCAAAGAGAACATCCGCAAGGCTCTCTCCGACTTCAGGGGAGTGGAACATCGGTTGGAAAAAGTGGCGCGTGTCCGCGGCATTGATTTTATCAATGACTCAAAAGCGACGAATGTCAACTCCTGCTGGTATGCCCTGCAAAGCATGACTACCAAAACGGTATTGATTCTCGGCGGCAAAGACAAAGGCAACGACTATACTGAGATCGAGGATTTGGTACGTGAAAAGTGCTCTGCCCTGGTATACCTGGGACTCCACAACGAGAAACTCCATGACTTCTTCGACCGCTTCGGTTTGCCCGTAGCTGATGTACAAACCGGAATGAAGGATGCCGTAGAAGCAGCCTACAAACTGGCAAAGAAAGGTGAAACCGTATTATTAAGCCCTTGCTGCGCCTCTTTCGACCTCTTCAACAGTTATGAAGACCGTGGCGACCAGTTCAAGAAATACGTAAGGGAGTTGTAATACGAAGAAAGCCGTAATGTTGTAATCAATAATTTGTAATAGACAAAGTGGATTTATTAAAGAACATATTCAAAGGCGACAAGGTAATCTGGATTATCTTCCTCTGTCTCTGCCTCATCTCAATCATTGAGGTGTTTTCGGCAGCTTCGACACTGACCTACAAGAGTGGTGACCATTGGGGACCGATTACACAGCATTCCATCATCCTAATGGTAGGTGCCGTAGTAGTGGTGTTTCTGCACAATGTCCCCTACAAATGGTTTCAGGTATTTCCGGTATTTCTATATCCGGTTTCCCTTGTTCTATTGGCATTCGTCACGTTAATGGGTATCATTACGGGCGACCGTGTCAACGGAGCAGCCCGCTGGATGACCTTCATGGGATTACAGTTCCAACCGTCGGAACTAGCCAAAATGGCTGTCATCATTGCAGTTTCGTTTATCCTGTCGAAGAAACAGGATGAATATGGCGCCAATCCCAAAGCCTTTAAATACATCATGATTCTTACCGGACTGGTCTTCATACTTATTGCACCGGAAAACCTGTCAACGGCTATGCTGTTATTCGGTGTAGTGTGCATGATGATGTTCATCGGACGGGTATCTGCAAAAAAACTGTTCGGAATGCTGGGATTGCTGGCACTTGTAGGTGGGGTCGCCGTAGGAATACTAATGGCTATCCCTGCCAAGACACTGCACAACACTCCGGGACTCCACCGTTTCGAAACCTGGCAGAACCGTGTTTCCGGCTTTTTCGATAAGGAAGAGGTTCCCGCCGCCAAGTTCGATATTGATAAAGACGCACAGATTGCACATGCACGTATTGCCATTGCCACCAGCCACGTAGTAGGCAAAGGTCCGGGAAACTCCATACAACGCGACTTCCTCAGCCAGGCTTTTTCTGACTTTATCTTCGCTATTGTAGTCGAAGAAATGGGACTGATAGGAGGCATATTCGTGGTCTTCCTTTATCTATGGCTATTGATGCGCGCCGGACGAATCGCACAGAAATGCGAACGGACTTTCCCCGCCTTCCTCGTCATGGGTATTGCCTTACTGCTAGTATCACAGGCCATATTGAACATGATGGTTGCCGTCGGACTATTCCCCGTCACGGGACAGCCGTTGCCTCTGGTCAGCAAGGGAGGAACAAGTACGTTGATTAACTGCGCTTATATCGGAATGATATTAAGCGTGAGCCGATATACCGCTCATCTGGAAGAACAGAAAGAGCATGATGCACAACTTCAACTGCAAATTGAAACAAATGCCGCAGATTCCGAAGCACAGGCGGCTGCCGAACCGACAGCACAGATTCTGAACAGCGACGCCAAGTTTGAAGATGAAAATGATATCAATAAAGGGTGAACAAGATCTGTAAACGATGAATGGTGAATGATGAACGGTAAACGGAGAACAACGGATAGAAGAAAGGATTATTATGGAAAAAGAACTTAGAATCATCATTAGCGGTGGAGGTACAGGAGGACATATCTTCCCAGCTGTTTCCATTGCGAACGCTATAACGGAACTGCGTCCTGACGCAAAGATACTCTTTGTAGGAGCCGAAGGGCGTATGGAGATGCAGCGGGTTCCCGATGCAGGCTACGAAATCATCGGTCTGCCGATAGCGGGATTTGACCGCAAACGCTTATGGAAGAATGTAGCTGTACTCGTGAAGTTGGCACGCAGCCAATGGAAAGCACGAAGCATTATCAAAAACTTCCGCCCGCAAGTGGCAGTCGGTGTAGGCGGATACGCCAGTGGTCCTACATTAAAGACAGCCGGCATGATGGGAGTTCCTACTTTAATCCAAGAACAGAACTCGTATGCAGGAGTTACCAATAAATTGCTTGCACAGAAAGCGAGAAAGATTTGCGTTGCTTATGACGGAATGGAGAAGTTCTTCCCTGCCGACAAGATTATCATGACGGGAAATCCGGTCCGCCAGAATCTGACGAAGGACATACCTTCTAAAGAGGATGCACTACACTCTTTCCACTTACAGCCGGATAAAAAGACAATCCTGATTGTAGGCGGCAGCTTAGGAGCAGGTACTATCAACAAAACGCTGACCACCGGACTATCTGCTATCAAAGAGAACAGTGATGTCCAGTTTATCTGGCAAACCGGGAAATACTATTATCCGCAAGTAACGGAAGCCGTAAAAGCGGCGGGAGAAACCCCGAATTTATATGTGACGGATTTCATTAAGGATATGGCAGCAGCGTATGCAGCGGCCGATCTTGTAATCTCCCGTGCCGGAGCCGGTTCTATTTCCGAATTCTGCCTTTTGCACAAGCCGGTTATCCTGGTACCTTCGCCCAACGTAGCAGAAGACCACCAGACCAAAAACGCACTGGCATTGGTAAACAAGCAAGCGGCCATTTATGTAAAAGACAGTGAAGCGGAAACCAATTTATTGGATGTAGCCCTGTCTACAGTCAAAGATGAACAGAAACTGAAAGAACTAAGTGAAAATATTGCCAGATTAGCTTTACCCGATTCTGCAAAAATCATTGCACAGGAGGTTATCAAACTGGCGGAAAAAGAATAATAAAAAAAGCAATGAATATAGAAACGATAAAATCAGTCTATTTCGTAGGTGCCGGCGGCATCGGAATGAGTGCACTTGTACGTTACTTCCTTTTCAAAGGCAAAGTAGTGGCAGGCTACGACCGTACCCCTACTCCACTGACTGAAACCCTGATCGCCGAAGGCGCACAAATACATTACGAAGAAAACATCGACCTGATTCCGGAAGCCTGTAAGGACAAGGAAAGTACGCTCGTCGTATTCACTCCCGCCGTTCCGCAGGAACACGAAGAACTGGTTTATTTCCGTAACAACGGATTCGAAATACAGAAACGCGCCCAAGTGCTGGGAACAATCACTCATTCGAGCAAAGGCTTATGCGTAGCAGGAACTCATGGCAAGACCACCACGTCGACCATGACTGCCCACCTGCTCCACCAGTCTCACGTGGAATGTACCGCCTTCCTCGGAGGAATCTCAAAGAACTACGGCACCAACTTGCTGCTTTCTCAAAAAAGCCCTTACACGGTCATTGAAGCAGACGAGTTCGACCGTTCTTTCCATTGGCTATCCCCTTATATGTCCGTTATCACGGCCACAGATCCCGACCATTTGGATATTTACGGTACAGAACAGGCCTATCTGGAAAGTTTCGAGCATTACACAACTCTCATTCAACCGGGCGGCGCATTGATTATCCGTAAAGGCATCTCCCTACAACCGAAAGTGCAACCCGGCGTCCGTGTCTACAACTATTCACGTGACGAAGGAGACTTCCATGCCGAAAACATCCGCATCGGAAACGGAGAAATATTCATCGACTTCGTAGCCCCGGATACCCGGATCAACGACATCCAGTTAGGAATCCCAGTAAGTATCAACATTGAGAACGGAGTAGCTGCCATGGCATTGGCACACCTGAACGGAGTGACCGATGAAGAAATCAAAAAAGGCATGGCCAGCTTCCGCGGAGTAGACCGCCGGTTCGACTTCAAGATAAAGAACGACCGGGTAGTCTTCCTGAGCGACTATGCACATCATCCCTCTGAAATCAAACAGAGCGTGTTGTCCATGCGCGAACTCTATAAGGACAAGAAGATCACAGCTATCTTCCAGCCACATCTATATACCCGTACACGCGACTTTTATCAAGACTTTGCCGACAGCCTCTCGCTGCTCGACGAAGTAATTCTGGTAGATATCTATCCGGCACGCGAAGCACCGATTCCGGGCATCACCAGCAAACTGATTTATGATAACCTCCGCCCGGGTATCGAAAAAAGTATGTGTAAAAAAGAAGATATACTGAACATTCTGAAAGATAAAAACATTGAAGTATTAATTACTCTGGGAGCAGGAGACATCGACAACTATGTCCCCGAAATATGTAAAATCCTCGAAAACCGATAAAGCTTATGGTAAAGAGAATCCTTCTATCCATTGTCATGCTGGCGCTCATAGCCTACCTTATCGTAGCTATCACCGCCTTCAACCGCAAGCCTGCCGACCAGACCTGCCGTGACATGGAACTTGTCATCAAGGATACCGCTTACGCCGGCTTCATCACTAAAGACGAGCTGAAAGGGATCCTTCAGCAAAAAGGGATCTACCCTATCGGAAAGAAAATGGAACGTATCTCTACCAAATCATTGGAACGGGAACTGAGCAAGCACCCGCTCATCGACCAGGCAGAGTGTTACAAAACTCCCAGCGGCAAAGTTTGCGTAGAAGTAACCCAACGCATCCCTATCCTCCGGGTGATGAGTTCCAACGGCGAGAATTACTATCTCGACAACAAAGGAACTGTGATGCCGCCGGAGGCAAAATGCGTCGCCCACCGGGTAATTGTCACCGGAAACGTAGAAAAGTCGTTTGCAATGAAGGATTTATATAAGTTTGGTGTATTTTTGCATAACAATAAGTTCTGGGATGCTCTGATAGAACAAATCCACGTGTTGCCCGACCGCAACATCGAACTGGTTCCCCGTGTGGGAGACCACCTCGTCTATCTCGGCAAACTGGACAACTTTGAAGACAAGCTGGCACGTCTGAAAGAGTTTTATAAGAAAGGACTCAATCAGGTAGGCTGGAATAAATATTCACGCATCAACCTCGAGTTCAGCAACCAGATAATTTGTACGAAACGAGAAAATAAAAAATAAAGAGATATGGCAACAACAGAATTTATCGCCGCTATTGAACTTGGTTCATCGAAGATAACCGGTGTGGCCGGAAAAAAGAACAGTGACGGAAGTATGCAGGTATTAGCGTATGCCCAGGAAGACTCTTCTACGTTTATCCGTAAAGGGGTGATCTTCAACCTGGACAAGACGGCGCAAAGCCTGACTTCTATCATTAACCGACTGGAAGGTGAGTTGAAGAACTCAATTGCCAAAGTATATGTAGGCATCGGCGGACAGTCACTCCGCACAGTCCGTAATGTAGTAAGTCGCGATCTGGAAGAAGAAGCTATCATATCGGAAGAACTCGTAAGCGCTATCGGCGACGAGAACATTGCCGTTCCGGTGGTCGACATGGATATATTGGACGTAGCCCCGCAGGAATACAAGGTCGGCAACAACCTGCAAGCCAATCCGGTGGGCCTGGTAGGTAGCCACATCGAGGGACGCTTCCTCAATATCGTAGCCCGCACCTCTGTCCGAAAGAATCTGGAGCACTGCTTCCAACAGGCGAAAATCGACATTGCCGACCAATTGATCGCTCCGTTGGTAACTGCCAATGCCGTACTGACCGAAAGCGAACGTCGTTCAGGTTGTGCGCTCGTTGACTTCGGAGCAGATACAACCACTATCTCTGTATATAAAAACAATATACTCCGCTTCCTGACAGTACTACCGTTGGGAGGAAACAGTATCACCCGTGACATCACTTCCCTGCAAATGGAGGAAGAAGAAGCGGAACGTCTGAAAAAAGCATACGGAGACGCCTTCTACGAGGAGGAGGAAGATCAGGAAGAAGCTACCTGCAAACTGGATGACGACAGCCGCACGATCAAAGTAAGCGACCTCAACAATATCGTCGAAGCCCGTGCAGAAGAAATCATTGCCAATGTTTGGAATCAGGTTCAGCTATCCGGCTACGAAGACAAGCTGCTGGCAGGAATCATCATGACAGGAGGAGCCGCCAACCTGAAGAATCTGGACGAAATGTTGCGCAAACGCAGCAAGATAGAAAAGATCAGAATGGCGAAACTTCCACGTAATACAGTCCATGCTCCAAGCAACGTACTGAAAAAGGATGGTTCGCAGAACACACTGTTCGGCCTCCTGTTCGAAGGAAACCAGAACTGTTGTCTGACGGAAACTGCTGCTCCGCAGTCTCCCGTAACTCCGAAACCGGAACCGGAAGTACACAAAACTGTCGATATGTTTGAGGACGACCAGGAACTGAAAGAACAAGCCCGCATCGCCCGGCTCAAGAAAGAGGAAGAAGAAAGAGAGGCCAAGATAGCAGCTAAGGAAGCAGAAAAACTTCGCAAGCAGAAGGAAAAGGAAGAGAAAGAAAGAAGGAAAAGAGAAGCCGGTCCGAGCTGGATTCAGCGCAAGATCGACTCGTTGACGAAAGAGATATTCTCTGACGACGACATGAAATAACTCTCCGAAACGAAGCTTGTAATTTATAATTAGTAATCAGCAATAACCTATAAGAATTATGGACGAGATAGTACAATTCGATTTCCCGACAGACTCACCGAAGATCATTAAAGTAATTGGTGTAGGTGGTGGTGGCGGTAACGCCGTAAACCACATGTACCGGGAAGGCATACATGACGTGACGTTCGTTCTTTGCAATACGGACAATCAGGCACTGGCGGAATCACCCGTTCCGGTGAAACTGCAACTGGGCCGTAGCATCACCCAAGGGCTTGGAGCCGGCAACCGTCCCGAACGGGCACGCGACGCCGCCGAAGAAAGTATAGAAGACATCCGCAACCAATTGAACGACGGCACCAAAATGGTATTTATCACCGCCGGAATGGGAGGAGGAACCGGAACCGGAGCCGCCCCCGTCATTGCCCGCATCGCGAAGGAAATGGATATTCTAACGGTCGGTATTGTCACCATTCCATTCATCTTCGAAGGAGAAAAGAAAATCATTCAGGCACTGGACGGCGTAGAACGCATTGCCCAACATGTTGATGCCTTACTGGTTATCAACAATGAACGCCTGCGCGAAATATATGCCGACCTTACTTTTATGAATGCTTTCGGCAAAGCTGATGACACACTTTCCATTGCTGCCAAGAGTATCGCCGAGATTATTACGATGCGTGGTACAGTCAACTTAGACTTTGCCGATGTGAAGACTATTTTGAAAGATGGTGGTGTGGCAATTATGAGTACCGGATTCGGCGAAGGTGAGAATCGTGTCACCAAAGCTATCGACGACGCCCTGCACTCTCCGCTGCTCAACAATAACGATATTTTCAATGCCAAGAAGGTAATGCTGAACGTTTCTTTCTGCCCGTCGTCCGAGTTGATGATGGAGGAGATGAACGAAATACACGAGTTCATGAGCAAATTCCGCGAAGGTGTGGAAGTCATCTGGGGGGTTGCTATTGACAATTCATTGGAAACGAAGGTTAAGATTACCGTACTTGCCACCGGATTCGGCGTAGAAGACGTTCCCGGCATGGATAGCTTGCACGCTGCACGCAGCCAGGAAGAGGAAGAACGCCAATTACAACTTGAAGAGGAAAAGGAGAAAAACAAAGAACGTATCCGCAAAGCATACGGAGAAAGCGCCAGCGGCATCGGCAGCAAGAGCTTACGCAAACGCCGCCACATCTACCTCTTTAATACAGAGGACTTGGATAACGATGATATCATCGCCATGGTAGAAGATTCTCCTACTTATCAGCGCGACAAGACGACTCTAACCAAAATCAGGACAAAAGCCGCCCTTGAAGAGGAAGTAGCTACGGAAGAAGCTATGGACGACAACGGAGTTATCACTTTCTAAATTAACTTATAACATAAAGATATGGATTTATTTGATCAGGTCAGCGAAGACATTAAAAACGCAATGAAGGCGAAAGACAAAGTAGCCCTCGAAACTTTGAGAAATATAAAGAAGTTCTTTTTGGAAGCAAAAACCGCTCCGGGTGCCAACGATACATTGACGGACGATGCAGCTCTGAAAATCATCCAGAAACTAGTGAAACAAGGAAAAGACTCTGCCGAAATTTATATAGGACAAGGACGTCAAGACCTTGCAGATACAGAATTGGCACAAGTCGCTGTAATGGAAAAGTTCCTTCCGAAACAAATGACCGCTGAAGAGCTGGAAGCTGCACTGAAGGAAATTATTGCCGAGACAGGTGCTACCAGTGGAAAAGACATGGGCAAAGTTATGGGAGTTGCCTCCAAAAAATTGGCAGGACTTGCGGAAGGACGTGCTATTTCTGCCAAAGTAAAAGAGCTTTTGGGATAAATTCCCACTCTTTACAAGAGATTTTATTGGTTCTTCGTCAAATTTGGTGGTAATTTAACCAGTCGGTGGTATCTCCATTCCCCTCCTTCGGGAAGGAGAATGTTGAATACTATCGATTATCAAATTATTATTTTCCTAATTAATTTTACCACCAAATTTGAAGCAGAACTATTTTATTTCAGTTTTATCTTGCACCTTACACTAATCATGGGTTATCTATTTGATTAATAGCAGCATAATCCAGTGCAAGATACCGTTGCAGATGTGTGCAAGATGTTTTTACCTTACACACATCTGCAACTTTTTTTATAGTGGGAAAACTACTCCCACACTTACCTTTCCAATAAAGACATACGGATAAAGCATTAGTTCAGAGCGTTGAAACACTTTGTTTTAGCAGCTTGAAACAAAATGTTTAGTGCCTTGAAACAATATATTTCTCGGTGTGAAACAAAGTGTTTCTCTACGGGAAACAAATCTTGGCATGGCTGATTAAACAGCCCCAACCGACATTCGCCGTTTCAAAACCCGACAGTAGCAATTATGATGCCTCAAATTAAAACAATCACCAATATAAGGAATCCATTCCTTTTAGTTATGGAGATAATGATAAAAATAATCGAACAAACTTATTTTCTTCATTATCAATCCGGAACAAAATTTCAGAAAAAATGTATGGTATCCGAAGATATTTCATAGGTGTTAACAACAAAAAAGATAACTACTTTTGTTATAGTCTCTGACTAATATGTAAAATAAACAAGCTTATGAAACAAAAAGGTAATAAAAAAGGGTTTACCGGATGTGCCCAAGCCTATATCCGGAAGTTACAAGAAGAAGGCCGCTTTTCGACAGCGCACGTATATAAAAACGCGGTTCTTTCATTCACCAAATTTTGCACTACTCCCAACATTGCATTCGGACAGATCACCCGCGATAATCTGAGACGATACGGACAGTATCTCTATGAACACGGTCTAAAGCCGAACACCGTATCGACATATATGCGTATGTTACGCAGTATATATAATCGTGGCGTAGAAGCAGGTATTGCCCGCTTCATTCCCCGGCTGTTCCGGGATGTGTACACAGGTGTAGATGTACGCCAAAAGAAAGCACTACCTGCCGGCGAATTGCATACGCTTCTCTATAAGCCTCCTCACTCCGAGCACCTGAAGCAGACACAAGCCATCGCACGGCTGATGTTTCAATTTTGCGGCATGCCATTCGCAGACTTCGCACATTTAGAGAAATCGGCATTAGAACATGGGATCCTCAGGTACAACCGTATAAAAACGGGTACGCCCATGAGCCTCGAAATTCTGGATGTATCAAAGCAAGAAATGAATAAGTTACGCAATAACAACTCACCGAAAGAAAATTATCCGGACTATCTATTTAATATAATGAAAGGTGACAAACAACGGAAAGATGAAGCTATTTATAAGGAATACCAGTCTGCACTCCGCCGGTTCAATAATCAACTGAAAAGCCTGTCAAGAGAATTACGCCTAAAATCAACTGTCACTTCATATACTCTACGACATTCCTGGGCAACAAACGCAAAATATCAAGGAATCTCCATTGAGATGATTAGCGAATCACTAGGACACAAATCCATAAGGACCACGCAGACTTATTTGAAGGGGTTCGGATTAAAAGAAAGGACAGAGGCCAACAAATTGAATTGTTCTTACATCGAATCTTATAAAGCAAGTAATTATTAACTCATAACACTCTAGATACAAACACTTTACCTTATCTGTTACTTCTTAGGTAACGGATATAAATATGGCACAAAGATATATAAAAAGAATCTCACAATCCAAATGAATCATACTTTATTTTAGTTTTTTCTTTGAAAAAATAAAATAACAGGCAAGAACATGAAGCATTCTTCTTTTCATGTTCCAACTTTCTATTGCTGACCACCGAACAATTTTCCATCCGAAAGCAGCTAAGTATATTTTATTTATAAAAGACCGCTGTCTTTATCCTATTTTTACTTTGCACGTTCATGTCCTAATATCAGAATTCCGTTACCTAAGAAGTAACAGATACACATAAACAAAAAATTATGACACACAAGCCTAAAATCAATAAATATCTGTGGCTATCTGCCGGCAAAAGTTGGAGATTTACGACAAGCACAAGACATAAGCTGGTCGTCCTTTTTGTCTTTGCTTTATGCATCCTGCCCGCAAACCTCTGCGGACAAAGTTTGGCCATCAAAAGCAATCTGCTTTATGACCTTACTACCTCACTCAATTTAGGAGGAGAAATCCGTTGTGACGATACACACACTTTCAGCCTTTCTGTCAATTACAACCCATGGAATTTCAGTGGAAACAAAAAGATGAAGCATTTCCTCGTGCAACCGGAATACCGCAAATGGCTGAACGAGGCATTTACAGGAAGTTTTATCGGCTTACAAGTTCACTACGCCTTATACAATTTTGGGGGAATGCTCCCTTGGGGATTCGGAAACGGGAAAATGCTGGGCATAGAAAACCGACAAATTGCCAACAACCGTTATCAAGGCAATCTGGCAGGATTCGGGATTTCCTACGGCTATCAATGGATGATTAGCCCGCAATGGAATATGGAAGCAGGAATATCGCTGGGATATGCCCATCTCAACTATAAACGATACGGACAACCCGCAGGTGCCCCCCTGATAGAAAAATCAAACTGTAACTATTGGGGGCTTACACAAATAGGGATATCAGTCGTGTATTTCATCCAATAATTCAACCTAATAAACGCATAAAATGAAAACGAAAACATTCATCCTGCTCAGCTTATTGATATGCAATCTGCTTCCGGCCCAAAACGTCAAGCTGGATATCAAACCCCACTTCCTCGGAGTACGGGCAGACTCATTATTCGTATCAATGGACATATCAGTAGAAATAGAGGACATGAACCCGAAAAACGCCGTCATACTGACCCCCATTCTAACCGGGCAAGACCGGAAAATATTATTACCGGCCATACAACTGAACGGTAAACAGAAACAAAAATTATATGTACGCAACCAGATACTACGTAAAAAGAAAAACAGTAAGGAAAGCAATACAGCATACCTTGTGACAGGCATTGATGATGAACATTCGCGTACCATAGCCTATCAAACCTCACTACCGGCAGAGCAGTGGATGAATGATGCCGCGCTCTATCTGAGAAGAACGATTGTCAGACCGGAAAGCGAACAGACTCTAAAAGATACATTAATTCTCGCACCACAATATGCAGTGCTTCCACCCAATGTAACGGCAACCGATATACCAGCTCAGGAAATATCTGCCACGACGATGTCCACCAATAGTATGCCCTCCATTTCGCCTACTCCGGTTAATAAAAAACTGAAGTATAAAGGTTCATATATTTCTCCGGCTTCGGACGACGTAGATATCCGCAATCAAAAAGAACTGAACTTCAATCTTGAAGAGGCCAAAATTATGGCTGATATCAATCCGCAGATGTTATCGCTCCGTGAATTATATACGGTAGCATTGTCATACGCGGACAATAAAACGAAATTCTATCAGATTATCAATATCAGTGTCAAGCTGTATCCCGTACATCCCGTTGCCAACCTTAATGCCGCTGCCGCCGCCATTGAACAGGGAGATACGAAATCGGCAAGCAAATTCCTTTCAATGGCACTACACGAGGGACTGGCCTATAAAAGTTGCCGGGGAGTATATGAATTGATGACCGGAAACACGTATGAAGGTATCCGTATATTGAAAGCAGCCAAAGCTGAAGGTTCTGAAGAAGCCGCATATAATCTGAATGTTTTTTTTGAGAACAATAAACGTCCTTAACCGGCAGACACAATGAGATATTTCATAACCCTACTCATATTATTTGGTTGTCTTGACGGCTATTCACAGAAAGTAGCCGTCAGGCTCAATGCGCTTCCGGCAACAGACGGAGCCTTCGGAGCCGGAGTCTCTTATGGGATAGGGAATAAAAGCACTGTCGAGTTGGCCGGAAGCTTACGGCCATGGAAGCGAAGCGAAATGTACGTGAACCGTTACTGGTTGATACAACCTGAATATAAATACTGGACTTGTCAAAAGTTCAACGGATTTTTCTGGGGAGGGTATCTCAATGGAGCGCAATTCAACGTCGGAGGGAAAAAACTACCTTTCGGCATATTCGCTGACCTCAAGAAATATCGGTACGAGGGCTGGCTCATCGGGGGTGGTATCAGTTGCGGATACCACTGGATGCTAAATGACCACTGGAACGTAGAAACGAGTCTCGGGGTAGGATATGATTTCATCCGTTACAAGCAGTATAATTGTGTCAGGAAATGTGCAGGACTACGCAATAAAGGACAGTATCATTATATAGGGCCCAGCAAAGCCTCTGTAAGCCTAGTTTATCTATTTTAAAGAGAAGAACAGTATGAGAAGTATATGGAAAGTTTGGTTTTCAAAACGAAGAAAGATTTATTTTCGGATAGCACGCAAATTCCATACTACCCCATGGAAAGTCTATCGGTTGGGACATGGTGGAATGAGCAAGAATAAGAAAGATATAAAAATATTGGAAGAGTTACAACGATATGGAGTAATCTCCTATATCTACCCTTGGTGATATTATCACATAAAAATGAAAAAATATAGTTTACTACAAGTATGAAAACAGGAGGTTTTTTTATTATTACGATTATTCTATCCCTTTCGATACAGGCTCAAACGGTTGTAACGAAAGAGACAGGAACTATTCGTACAACTTCCTCCAGTTTGTATAAGGCGGGGAAAGAACTGGTGGTTTCTATTTCAATAGATATCACACGGGATCTCTCGTCCAATGAATCAATGGTACTGGTTCCTATTGTCTGCGATACTCTGGAACATCGGTTGGAACTGCCTCCGATTTATATCAACAGCCGGAAACAACATATTGTTTTCCTACGGGAGACAAGTAAAAAAGAAAAGTCTGCTCAAGCATTACAAAGGAAAAACGGGAATAAGCAGACGATGCATTATTTGCAATCCGTTCCATTCGAGCAATGGATGAATCAGGCTACCCTCTCGCTAATAGAGAAGAGTTGCGGCTGTGGCATTCCCGACGCGGAAGATTTCATCTGCATTGCCCGTTTACATCCACGGCCTACATTCGTTCCGCAACTTGCCTTCCTGACCCCGCAAGTTGAAACATCAAAGATCAGAACGGAAAAAGGTTCCGCATTCATTGATTTTCCGGTCAATGTAACTGCTATTCATAAAGAATTCAGCAATAACGTAATAGAACTGAATAAGATCATTGAAACAATCAACACTGTAAAAAACGACAGCAATGTAAGCATCACACGCATCAGCATTCATGGATATGCATCACCTGACGGTCCGCTTCAACTAAACGAGCGACTGGCTCGCGAACGTACCCGGACCTTGAAGGAATATGTATCCCAACTATATCCATTCGACGGCAAATACATACATACGACCTACACACCTGAAGACTGGGAGGGTTTTGAGGCACTTCTTAGCGACACAACTTTTCAAGACAAAGAAGCTATCATGAAAATTGTGACAAGCAATATGCATCCCGACCGTAAAGAAGAAATAATAAGAATGAGGTTTCCGGCATTCTACCGTTTTGTATTGAAACACTGGTTTGTCATACTGAGACATTCCGACTATACCGTCGAGTACCACGTACGTCCGTTTACAATAGAAGAATCACAAAAAGTATTCGATACAAATCCTAAAAATCTCAGTTTGGAAGAGATGTTTCGTCTCGCACTCACATATACACCGGGAAGTGCAACTTACAACAAGATTTTTATGACTGCCGTACAATTGTTTCCGGACAATCCTACGGCCAATCTGAATGCTGCCTGTATAGCATTGATACAAAAAGACACAAAAACCGCAGCCGTCTTTCTCGAAAAAGCTCCGCCATTACCGGAAACGACGCTGGCCAAAGGTGTCTTATGTTTCCTGCAAGGCAACTATAAAGAAGCAGAGGCACTATTCCGGCAGTCGAAAGACGCAGGACTGTTACAAGCCGACGATAACTTAAAACAGATTTTAGAAGTAAAATAATTATTCAATTAAACTCAAAACAAAATGAAAAGATTCACACAACTAATGTCACTGTTGTTTATGGCAGCAGTCACACAGTACAGTTGCATCAATGATGCAGATGTAGCTTTTTCCGATGAGAGCCACACGGATTCAAACGGCAATCTTGCCCTATTCTTTGAAATCCCCAATGAGAACCACACTCGCAGCGCCGAATCATCAGGCGTGACAGAGACTGGCTCAAAGGATGAATATGCAGTAAAAAGTCTGACAGTCTATCTGTTCGATTCGACCACTAAAAGTCTGAAAGACCAACAAGAACTGAAGAACATCAGACAGGTCAAAGGAGAAGGGGAAAATATACAGTATACCGCTGACAGAATTACCGTAAATCCGGGTACATACAATATCTTTGCCATTGCCAACGGGAAAGCAATCACCAAAGAAATCACCATGCAAGACGATTTCTTAAATGCTGTCGATGAAGTAACGTACAGTACAGGAAAGATTCCAAATGTACCCACAGAGGGTTTTGTTATGACAAACCGTGGTGCAGCCAACCTGAACATAGAGATAAGCAAGCCTACTGACTCGGACAAGATAACCAATGTATCTATCGGTCTTGAGCGTGCCGTTGCCAAAATCGAACTGACCCAAAAACAAGAGACTTTTCCCCTGAAAGATCCCAACGGAGAGGTGTATTGTACCATAAAACTCAACACATTCAGAATGTTGAACCTGGCAACTAAATTCTACACATTCCGCCACACAGCCACATTGAATAGCTTTCAGGAGCCGGCTTCGTATACGGAAGAAAACTTTGGTGACATTCCCGATGTCAACGGTTATCTAATCGATCCTTATTTCTTCAAGAAAACAGTGGAAGGTGCCAAAGATTTCACAAATGCCGACGGTTTCTTCGCACAAGCATTAGTAGATACTGACATCAACGACAATAACTGGGCAGGTATGGCACCAGCCAATAGCTGGTCATACATTTACTGTCTGGAGAACTGTATGTTCGTTGATGCACAATTGAATGCATACAGTACCGGAGTAATGTTCAAAGCCAACATGGACATCGCCACTAACCGCGTTTTCGACGAAAATGGTACCAATATAAACAATCCGTCCAACTGGCCTACCAAGATGTTCTATTTCAATTATAACTTCTACATCAGTGTAGATGCAATACGTAAACAGGTTCTGAATAACTTACCGTCAGATGTCACAGACGATTCGGACACAGAGACTCTTGCCAAATACAGTATCAAACGTTTCCAGAAAACAGAAAACTACTCATGTTACTACAACTACTGGATCAAGCACGAGGATAATTATGAATCTACAGAAATGGGTGTAATGGAATTCGGTATTGTCCGTAATAATATATATCGTCTGTCTATCAGCAAAGTGGCAGGACTCGGTAGTGGAGATCCTTACATTGAGCCGGAACAACCGGACGAATATAAGGCCGAACTGGACATCAATATCAATGTTTTTCCATGGGCCGTACGTAATCAAGATGTAGAACTTGAATAAGTAGTACCGGCCAACTGAATTAAAATCATCATAAATGCGTTCATTTCTACTACATATTATCTGCATTGTCGCGTTGTTCTCGTCCTGTGATTGGGTGAATGACGATTTATCAGACTGTCCTACAGGAACTTGGTTAAAGATATCATATACCTATAACATCCTGAACGTGGACGCTGCATCTACGCAGGTAGGCGACATTACCATTCTTGCCTTCGACAAGAATGACAAGTATGTGGATCGATTGGACGTAGACAGTATAACATTACATCAAGGCTACTGCATGGTAAGACTACCGTTTCCCGAAGAAACTTATCACCTGCTTATATGGGGAGGGATATCCGGCTACCAGTATCAGCTCCCGAATCTCAAGGCTGGACAAACTGAACGGAAATCTCTGAATATATCGCTGGCATGTGACAATAAGAATCAGTTTAACAGGAAACTGAATGCACTCTTTCACAGTAGCCTTGAAAATATTACTATCAGTGAAGAATATCAGGTCATCACTGCCGGACTGGTGAAAAATACGAATTACTTCTCGTGTATCCTACAGGATGAGAACAATCTTCCTCTACGACAAGAGGACTTCGCTTTCACCCTAGAATCCACCAACGGTGTAATAGACTATACAAATACTCCTGTCGGCACAACTCCGACCTGTTATCTTCCATATCGACAGGAACTGTCTCTGACTTCCGAACAAATCCCCATCATTCACGCCAGATTAAATACACTGCGCATCATGAAGGGAGACGACACAACATTATCAATAAAACATACACCAAGCGGGAAAACTATTCTGCACCTACCACTCACCCAATATTTATTGTTATCAAAAAATTATCCTAATAACATAGGTGACATAAGTGATCAAGAATATCTTGACCGAGAAGATTCTTACACACTCATGTTCTTTATACAATCATCGGACACGGGGATTCCGAGGATTCCAACAATGAAAGTAAACGACTGGATTATACGTCTGAATGATTCTGAACTAGGATCATAGAAAATTAAGAAATAAGTATTTATACAACATAATATAGGTGAGATGTAAAAAAGGCTACTGTGAAGTACCCAAGCGGGCTTTTGCCCTCATAGCATATAAATATTCCCACTCAAATAAAACGGCATAATCTTTGAGAAACCGTTTTATTCATTGTTTGTTTTGTTTGTATTAAGTGCATCCATTCCAAGAGAGGAACGGATGCACTGTTTGTTTTATAGATGACTAGAATATCAAAGCCTTATCAACTTCTGAAATAATAGAATTAAAGAAGCTATATGAAAACAATACAGCCTTTCATCTTTTGTCATGGAACCGATATCCAAGCCCCAGCATCAGATTGTTGGGATCCTTAAACTTGCTCAACTGGTATCCAACGTGCAGGAACAAGTGGCGTGTGACATAAGTTTTGAGAGCTAGAATCTGGTAGAATCCCTGCGTATCATCTCCATGGCATACCAGATTCCGTCCTAGCCCGGCATTGATTGAGAAAATGGGCATTACCAGTTCTGCACGGAGGGACAACCCCACTGCAAATTGCTCACGAAAAGGAGGACGATGAAACTTTAAATCGCCCGAATAACTTCCTTCCAATTTATAATCTTTGATATTGGCACTCTCGTCATACTGCGCATCCACAGAAAGGCCCGCCCGAAAATAGTTGTTGAAGTTATACATTGGAGCAAAGTTGAGACCTGCAATACCAAACGAACCGGGAACCAGACTCGGTATATTGTCCTTTACGAATCCCCTCTTACGAGTGGCACCGTATATTACCAGATCATAACTGACATGCGGCTTTATAAATACCCGCTTGGGGGATACTGTTCCGAGTGTCTCATCCGCATCTCCAAAGGTGCGTACAATGCCGACTCTCCCACCGATCACATTGAGTCCACCATTAGGATAATGCGTGTTTCCGTTAGAAAAATGTGTGAAGTCCACACCTGCGGCCAATTTCCATTGCGGATGAAGCTGCCAGTTCAAGATAAACCCCAGATTGATGTATGCATTGATTTTAGAACCGATAACCTCATTCTGCGGATTATATAGCCCGTCATATTTCTTCCAACCGAAAGAAGTACCGAAATTCCACTCGTAATCAAATGACAAGAGAGGCGAAAGTTGTACAATAGGTGCCCCCTGAAAAGCATATACCACCACCGGATTTCCAAGTTCAGCGGGAGAGTGGAAGGTATTATAAGATACACCTATCCCCTGATAAGCATGGGGGTACAGCCGGCCTAATCGGGAATCTTTATTGAACCGGAAAGCATACTTCAGATGTAGGGAAAGTGACTGGTCAATGGTCTTCTGCCGTGCATTATCTCCTTCCAGAAAGCTGTTTGTCGGAGCTACATACCCCGGACGAATATCAAAACCAATCTGATGCTTCACAATTGTCTGAGCCTTCAGATTCCCGCCAACTACAGAAATCGTCAACAGACAAATAATGTATAGTAACCGTCCGGTATTCATATCTTTAGTCATTTGATATTTTCTCGTGTTATGTAATATGCAGCAGGCATTTTACTTTGCAACGTGCCGTTTATGGTCCGCCGTTTCCCGGTCTTTGGGTGAACAGCATAGAGGGCGTATCTAGTTTCAAACCAGTAATACTCTATCAGCACAGTGATACGCTGGGTCGTATAAGGTGGAATAGAGACTTCTATCTGTTCCGTATTGGAAAAAGGTAATGTTTGCTGCTTGGAAGTATATCGCACCTGTTTACCGTTCATCTGCAAATGACCGTTTTCTACGCTTGGTATCTCTACTGTCAGGTTACTTTCTCCCAATAGTTGAAAAAGTTCCGGCATGTCGCTTCTGAACATCACTTCATGATAAACATTCTCGTAAGGAGACAGTAAACACGGATAGTCAATACCCCAGCCATTAGGTTGCACAAAACTCCTTTTTGCTTCGATTCTTTTCTCATAAGAATCCTCGTCTAAAGAATAATAAGTGATATGATCAATCACATACCTGTCCGATGGTGAAATATCAACGTATATCTCCTGAGACTCATATTCGTTGCTCACCGTGAGTTTGAATTGAAAATGAGTAGAACGGGCATTCTCTTCTACTGCAATCTTCAGTTCCCGGGGATTACTACGTTCGATAGTGAAACCGATCAATTCCTCATTGCACACAATCTTGCCCTGTCCTTTAAGATATGGAAATTGGTCCGTTGTTATCAGATCACCACCCGCATCATACACTGCATACGAATAGGTAAAACCTTCATCATACGTATACACTCCCAATACGTCCCAATTGGAAGAAGCAAACCGAATGATTTTGGTGTCGCCATTGCCATCCAAAGTCAGTTCGGAATCGGCAGACCGGAAATCGTCAACAAATACATCACCGTTACAACCATAAAACACCAATAGAATAAGAATATATTCCGTTAAGTTTATGAATATCTTCATGTTGTTTAGCTCTAGTCATTACATTGAGGACAAAAGTAATATATATTTTTAGAACTCAATGGCTTTAACCCATGTAAAAATATAACTAAAGTTACATACAACAAGCGAATAACAAATCTAATCAAACAATTCTTTCAATACTTCCAGTGATTTCAAAGCCGGGAAATCCGGCAGATGCAAGCGATAATAGTCATTCATAATGGTCAGGCAACGAGTACGTTCCGCACGACTCATGCCGAAAAGATGCATTGTTTCATAATTCATGCGCATCAACTGGCGGAGTCGCCCTGCCTCCTCAGGATTAATATAGGAAGAATGCAGTTGGGGACGAATGGAAGTGAAACAGGCATTCAGCAAATCAAAATAATCGCCTGTATGGTAGTCTTCCAAATTAGGGTAAAGCCCCAAAAAGCGGGAAAGTCTCATCAAAAACACCAGATGAAAATTGGCAAAACCTCCCCCACACTCATCCAGCCAAATAATTGAATGTTGCAAATAAGCGAACAAAGGACGATTCTCTGCCTCCTCCCGAACTGCCCGATAGAGGAACTCTGACAAGAAAAGTGCCATTGAAGATTTATACGGGTCATAGGGAATAGAAGAAAAGGGATAAAAAGATTTCGCCTCCTTGATGCGATAAAGTGTCGCATTCGGACGATAGTCGGCCTCAAACTCAATGAAAGACAACGGTTGGAACAGAACAGACTTCACTGCCGCCTTTCGCGAACGAGGTACTGCGACAAGAAACGAAGCCCTTCCGGACAACTCCGTATACATATCTACAATGATAGAAGTATCATTATATTTGAGCGTATGAAGAACTATTCCTTTTGTCTTTTGCAGCATATACTTGCATATTTCAATCCGGTAGCAAAACTACAAAAAAAATGCGACCAATGCCCTATTTCATCCTGAAACAGTCTTTTTAATCTTCCGTACTTTTAAGAATCCAAAACACATAATAACCAGAAGTAAACCAATGAGCCCCCCTCTTATGAGCCAGAAAGTGAATGTAGATTCTCCTTGGCCTACTTCATCTGTAAAGCCGAACTCACTTTTACATCCGGCTTCCTGAAGAATCTGTTGATAAAGCAGTTTCATATCGTAGGCCTTATCCGTAGCAATAAAGAATTTGCCACTCTCTATCTTACAATTCACATAAGGAGCTGTAAGAATGACACCATTGAATAAGAATCCGATATGCTTGCCTATTGACTTTTCCGTCGCTTCAGCCCAAGTCGTTTTATGAGAGTCGTCCAATACTCCGAGAATACGGTAAGCCATATTGTCCTCGTTCGAGTCCGACACTGAATCCAGTTTTATCCTTGCGAAATCTTTCACTGTCACAATCGGGTCTGCCGACAAACTGTCATGCTCCATATCAATCACATAATACCAGCCGTTAGGACGGACAGAAGTACTCTCAAATGAAGAAAAGCCGCACCAAAGAAGCAACAAAAAAGAGATAAATAAAATAGTTCTCATAATATATTTAATTTAGAGTGATTATCGGAAATAGTTAGTAAATAGGAACATAAGCTATTCAATCAGTTATTTTGTATCATATCTTCCAGCCTTCTCAATTCTTTATTCGCTTCAAGGAGTTGTCCCACTTTCCGATATAAATGCCGGAATACAAAGATATCAAGAATGACCAGCAACAACACAATACCCACAATAATACATCCCCGTACAAGAGTAGCATAAATGATGAACCAGGCAAGGAACGGAACAAAAGCAACATAAGTACTGATGTATCCCCAATAAAGCGATGATTTATACTGCAAAACATGAAGAATCTGGCGTTCCAAATCATATTTCATGCATCCTGCTTGTTTGAGTTTATAATACTGAAACAGATTTATCCCGAAGGGTACCGAGATTGCAATAAAGAATACTATATCCGACATGGCCAGGAAAAAGGGGTCAATCAGAATGTAAACTAAAACATTCAAAAACAAAAAAAACAGAATCCCCAGAGAGATCCGTTCATACCATAATAACCGGTTATAGCTGGTCATTCTCTTCTTTGCGAGCATTTCTTCAACTTGCTGCCTTTCGACAACTTCCTGACAATTGGTCTTATCATTAAATTGTCCCCATGCCTTTTTTAGTTCATCAAATTCCATATTATATTCTATTTATCGGTTCGACATCTTTTTCAGTTTCTCTTTAATACGATGAATACGGATGGCCACATTATTGCGACCCACTCCTACTATTTCCGCTATTTCATCATAACTTTTTTCATCCAACCAAAGCATAATATACATCTTATCTACATTATCTAATTGATGTATAAGCTGATACAGATGTTTCATGCATTCGTCATGTTCGCAATCATCCAGTATATCTATGTCTTGTTTCAATGGTACATAATCATAATTCTTCTTTTTCCGCAGGTTTGTGATGCAAGTGTTGAGTGTAATCCGATATATCCATGTGCTCACGCTACTATGACCTTTAAAGTTCCGAAAGCTCTTCCACAAACTAAGAACGACATCCTGATACAAATCATTAATATCATCATTGTCCCTCGCATACATAAAACATATCTTATAAATGATACGTTTGTTCTGCAATAGCATATCTATAAATTCTTTATTGCCATTCATCGTTCTTAGCATTTGTCCCGTTAGTCGTCAAAATAATCATTTAGTTACAAAGAGAAACATAAAAAACTGCATTTTTATGACTTTGCAGATTTCTTTTTTAAACCGGATTACATTCTTACAAAGAAAAAACAAGTTCGCGATTTAAATCGGAAATAAACTTTCCTATATATTAAGGTATACAAGTATATATACTTCCCGGTATTTTTAAGAGAGCGTACATTTTCTCACAAAAAAATCTGCCATTTATTCCACTGATTTTCAATATAAAACAAAACATCAAGAGAAAAAAACGACTATTTTATCGAAAAAAATTTAATGAATAGTTTGTCAGTTTCAAAAAAGTTCCTACCTTTGCATCCGCAATCGAGAAACAAACACTGATTCGAGAAAGCAAAATGCAGAAATGCAACAACAGGATGGCCCGTTCGTCTATCGGTTAGGACGCAAGATTTTCATTCTTGAAAGGGGGGTTCGATTCCCCCACGGGCTACAAGTAAAAAGAATAAAGAACTAAAAAATAGATTAGTCGAAATGGCAAATCATAAATCATCACTGAAAAGAATCAGACAAGAAGAGACTAGAAGACTTCATAACAGATACTATGGTAAGACCATGAGAAATGCTGTTAGAAAGCTTCGCGCAACTACAGACAAAGCTGAAGCAGTTGCAATGTATCCGGGCATTACAAAGATGTTGGATAAGTTGGCTAAAGTGAACATTATTCACAAAAATAAAGCTAACAATCTGAAATCTAAGCTCGCTCTTTATATCAACAAGCTCGCTTAATACATAGGAATTTAACAATTCTATATAGCATCAGGCTGAACTTTTAAGTTCGGCCTTTACTGTGTATAGACACTTGACTATCAAGTCTATCGTAAAAGTACAGAATCCACTTTCATTCTTCATTTTTCACGGTTTATTCTTCGCCAAGTCGACAAATTTCACTATATTTGCTCTGTTATTAAAGTTAGAAAGGCAATTATGAGCGAAGAACAAATCACTCCCAATAACGGGTCTTATTCTGCGGATAGTATCCAAGTATTGGAAGGTCTTGAAGCAGTGAGAAAACGCCCTGCGATGTACATCGGTGACATCAGTATAAAGGGACTTCACCATTTGGTATACGAAATCGTTGACAACTCTATCGACGAAGCTTTGGCCGGCTATTGCGACCATATCGAAGTAACGATCAACGAAGACAATTCAATCACAGTACAGGACAACGGACGCGGTATTCCGGTCGACTATCATGAAAAAGAAAAGAAGTCGGCACTGGAAGTAGCAATGACCGTCCTACACGCCGGAGGTAAATTCGACAAAGGTTCCTATAAAGTATCCGGAGGTTTGCACGGTGTAGGTATGTCTTGTGTAAACGCGCTGTCTACTCACATGACTACGCAAGTATTCCGCAACGGTAAGATCTACCAGCAGGAATATGAAATAGGCAAACCGCTATATTCGGTAAAGGAAGTCGGCACTGCCGACATTACGGGAACCCGCCAGCAGTTTTGGCCGGATGATACCATTTTTACAGAAACGGTATATGATTACAAGATCTTGGCTTCACGACTACGCGAGCTGGCTTACTTGAACGCCGGCCTGCGTATCACGCTGACAGATCGCCGGGTAGTGAATGAGGACGGTAGCTTCAAAAGTGAACAGTTCTATTCGGAAGAAGGACTGAGAGAATTTGTACGTTTCATCGAGTCTTCACGCGAACACTTGATTAATGACGTGATTTACCTGAACTCCGAAAAACAGGGAATCCCCATTGAAGTAGCAATCATGTACAATACAGGGTTCTCGGAAAACGTTCACTCTTACGTTAATAATATCAATACGATTGAAGGTGGTACGCACCTCGCCGGTTTCCGCCGTGCACTGACCCGTACACTGAAAAAATATGCCGAAGACAGCAAGATGTTGGAAAAGGTAAAAGTAGAAATCTCGGGAGACGACTTCCGCGAAGGTCTAACTGCTGTTATTTCCGTAAAAGTAGCTGAACCTCAGTTTGAGGGACAAACGAAAACGAAGTTGGGTAACAACGAAGTCATGGGTGCCGTAGACCAGGCCGTAGGTGAAGTTTTGTCATACTACCTGGAAGAACATCCGAAGGAAGCAAAAACGATTGTAGACAAAGTGATCCTGGCTGCTACAGCACGCCACGCAGCAAGAAAAGCCCGTGAAATGGTACAACGTAAATCTCCGATGTCCGGTGGTGGTTTGCCGGGTAAGCTGGCAGACTGTTCGGATAAAGATCCGTCAAAATGCGAGTTATTCCTCGTCGAGGGTGATTCGGCAGGTGGTACCGCCAAGCAAGGACGTAACCGTATGTTCCAGGCAATCCTTCCGCTTCGCGGTAAGATTCTGAATGTTGAGAAAGCGATGTATCACAAAGCGCTGGAAAGTGACGAAATCCGTAACATCTATACCGCATTGGGTGTCACTATCGGAACCGAGGATGACAGTAAAGAGGCCAATATTGAAAAACTGCGTTACCACAAGATTATCATCATGACCGATGCCGATGTCGATGGTTCTCACATCGACACACTGATTATGACGTTCTTCTTCCGCTATATGCCGCAGATCATTCAAAACGGTTATCTGTACATCGCTACTCCCCCGCTCTATCTCTGCAAAAAGGGTAAAGTAGAAGAATATTGCTGGACAGATGCACAACGCCAGAAGTTTATTGATACTTACGGCGGCGGTTCGGAAAATGCAATCCATACACAACGTTACAAAGGTTTAGGTGAAATGAATGCCCAACAGTTGTGGGAAACAACTATGGACCCTGAAAACCGTATGCTGAAACAAGTGAATATCGATAACGCTGCAGAAGCTGACTACATCTTCTCTATGTTAATGGGTGAAGACGTAGGACCACGCCGAGAGTTTATTGAAGAAAACGCAACGTATGCGAATATCGATACATAATATTAATTTTACGTTTTTATAAACCAACCTCACATCTTACAACGAGGAAACGCCGATGGAGAAGGAGCATCCTTCGATCGGCGTTTTTCTTTATCCATATCTTAATAAAGACTAAAGACAGTAACATTTTCAGTGCTAAATCACTATATTGCAAAAAACATAGAAAACAGTAGCTATGAAGATGAAAACTACTAACCCGTTATTCGCAAAGATCAGACTATTTCTTATTGTCCTGACATTGTGCGTTATCGTTACCTGCATCTTTCTGGTCATCATTCATCCGGAAGCATGGATGGTACCAGTATGCGTAATGGCCATAGCACTATGCATCTTGCTGTATCAGGTATTTGGCACACGTAAGAAATAGGAAGTTTAGATAAAATGTTGCTTTTTCAATTCTTCGGCAACAGCTTCAAGTTCTTTGTACCATTCTTCACCGAATTTACGAATCAAAGGTTCTTTCAGAAATTTATAGACAGGGACATTCTCTTTTTTTCCTAACAGAACCGCAGCCTTGCATACATCCCAACGATGATAATTCACCGCTTTATAAGGTCCGTAATCTCCAATGCGAATAGGATAAAGATGACATGATATCGGTTTATAGAAATCTGTTTTCCCTTCCCGGAAAGCTTTTTCAATAGCACAGTAGCAACATCCTTTCTCGTCATAACAAGTAAAGACGCAGTCTTTGTTATTTACAATAGAAGTTACCAAGTCTCCTTCCTGGTCAGTATATACCACCCCCTGCTTTTCTATCACCGCACGCGCTTCCGGAGCCAGTTCATCCCAGATAACCGGCAACACTTCCTCCAGTTTCATCACTTCATCCAGTTCTACCGGTGCTCCGGCATCTCCCTCAATGCAACATTCACCTTTACAGGCATCCAAGTTACAAAGAAATTTCTCCTGAAGTACATCAAGCGATACAACTACATCATTAATCTGAATCATAAAACTTATGTGAGACAAAAAGGGCGGAGTTCTACTCCGCCCTCCCAGTTATAGAAATCTAAATTACTTAATCAAAACATTCCCGTTCATTTCAGCCGGAGCTTCCAGTCCCATAATCTTCAGGATAGTTGGAGCAACGTCTGCCAGACGGCCATCTTCTACTTTCGCAGCTTTGTTTTCTGTTACGTAAACACAAGGAACCGGATTCAAAGAGTGGGCAGTATTCGGAGTACCGTCTTCATTCAAAGCATGGTCAGCATTACCATGGTCAGCGATAATGATTGCTTCGTAATCCTGTGCTTTAGCGGCTTCGATTACATCTTTCACACAAGCATCAACAGCAACAACAGCTTTTTCGATTGCTTCGTAAATGCCGGTATGACCTACCATATCACCGTTAGCAAAGTTTACTACGATGAAGTCATATTTGTTTTCATTGATAGCAGCCACCAGTTTGTCTTTTACTTCGTAAGCACTCATTTCCGGCTTCAAGTCGTAAGTAGCGACTTTCGGAGACGGAACAAGAATACGGTCTTCGTTATCGTACGGAGTTTCACGGCCACCGTTGAAGAAGAATGTTACGTGAGCATACTTTTCTGTTTCTGCAATATGGAGTTGATTCAGTCCCTTAGCAGCAAGGTATTCACCCAACGTATTAGAAACGTTTTCTTTATCGAATAAGATGTGTACACCTTTGAAAGAAGCGTCATACGGAGTCATACAGTAATATTGCAGTCCCGGGATTGTACGCATACCAGCTTCCGGCATATCTTGTTGAGTCAATACTACTGTCAACTCTTTCGCACGGTCGTTACGGTAGTTGAAGAAGATTACTACATCTCCTTCTTTGATTGTTCCGTCGAAATTAGCATTTACAATCGGTTTGATAAATTCGTCTGTCACGCCTTCATCATAAGATTCCTGCATTGCCTGAACCATATCGGCAGCTTTCTTACCTTCACCTTTTACTAACAAATCATAGGCTTCTTTCACACGTTCCCAACGTTTGTCACGGTCCATAGCATAATAACGGCCGATGATTGAAGCAATCTTTCCTGCTGACTTTTCACAGTGCGCAGATAGTTCTTCGATAAAACCTTTACCGCTCTTCGGATCAGTGTCACGACCATCCATAAAGCAGTGGATGAATGTATTGTCAATATTATATTCTTTAGCGATGTCGCAAAGTTTGAAGAGATGAACGAGTGAGCTATGTACGCCACCGTTAGAAGTCAGCCCCATGAAGTGAACATTCTTTCCATTTTCTTTTGCATAAGAAAAAGCAGCGACAATCTCAGGATTCTTCAGAATACTATTATCAGCGCAAGCACGGTTGATTTTTACTAAATCCTGATAAACCACACGTCCGGCACCGATATTCAAGTGACCGACTTCCGAGTTACCCATTTGTCCGTCGGGCAAACCTACGTTTTCACCGCTTGCCTGAAGCTGGGAATGAGGGTAAGTATTCATCAGATAATCCCAATAAGGAGTGGGAGTGTTGAAGATTACGTCGTCTTTCTTTTGGTCGCCTAATCCCCAACCGTCGAGGATCATTAAAAGGGCTTTCTTACTCATAATATTTCAATATTTAAATTATCACTCTGATTTTCCGGCTGCAAAGGTACAAAAAAGATGATTACCTGAACGTTTAATCTATGTTAAGTTGCAGAGTAAAAGAATACAAGGCTATGGATATTTTCCTTACTTTGTAAGGATAGTATTAAACACGTTCATCAAAAAACTATTATTATGAAAGCAACCTTATTCTGCATTTTACTTGTATTATCAGGCATACTAAGTGCACAAACAATCGACAATCCTCCTTTCAAAGCCCGTTCGGGAAGTATCTCCAACATTACCCGCATAGAACGTACTCCAGAAAGTACACGAGTATACATACATGCTATTTTTCGTCCGCACTGGTGGATTAAAGAAAAAGGAACAAGTTACCTGGAAGATGCAACCACCGGAAAGAAATATAAGTTTAAAGGTGCAGAAGGTATCGAAATCAATAAAGAAGTATATATGCCTGATTCCGGTGAAAAAGACTACGTGCTTATTTTCGAACCCCTGCCTGAAGAAACTCAAACGATCCACCTTCTCAGCCCGACTAATTATGAAGGGAATACATACGATATTTCCTTGATTCCGCAGAAAGGAAAGAATACTCCTCCACTAGCTGCCGTCAAGGGTAACTGGTTCAAGACAGACGGCTCCGGTCAGTGGGAATACGGAATTTACGATTCAATCACGATCATGAATAATCGGATATACACCAATGAAAGTATCCGCAAGAAAGGGAAACGAATTGAGATGACCGTTAAAGACAAACAAAATGGGACTATCCGTACATTGTTGATAACCCCGCAAAAGAGTGGCAACTGTATTATAAAAACAGACCAAACAAATGAATTATCGTATACCCGCCAAAAGGCTGCCATAAGCACAATAGAGCCGGACAATGGTTTTCAACAGTTCTTCCGTAAAGATACCGCCTGTCTGCAAGGATATATCGATGGCTACGACCCGCGTTTGGGATTCGAGACAGGACTTGTTTATCTATCAAATGAACTCACCCGTGAAGATTATCCTACTGTTGTGCAAATAGATAAAGACGGAAGTTTTACATGCAAGTTCGTTATTCATCATCCGGTAGAGCAATCATTAACCCTCAACAATAACTGGATTCCATTCTATATTGAGCCTGGACAAACTCTCACCATGTACATTGACTGGGAAGCAATCATGGCTCGAAGCCGTGCACGCGATCATTATTTTCCGATTAACAATATAGCATATATGGGACCGACAGCTCCCTTCTCCTATATACTATCCGATTTTAGCAAGTCTATTCCTTATCGGTACGAAGATTTATCCAAATCACAAAAGACACTTACTCCCAACCAATACAAGGAACACATGAGACCTATCATCGCACAATGGAAACATATTGCCGATTCCGTATGCCGGGTCTACCACCCCTCCCTGAAGGCAGTTTGCCTGATTAAAAACAAGGTAAAACTGCAAACAGGAAATGCATTCTTCGATTTTGCAATGAGCAGGGATTATTATGCCAAACAAGATACGGCCAATCAAGCCTTGAAAGTAAAGGAAGATGATTCGTATTACGATTTCCTAAAAGAGATGCCACTTGACGATAAAACAATTCTCGCAGATGAGAAAGCGGACGTCTTCACCAATCGCTTTGAATTTATGGCTCCCCTCCGAAAAGCTTATTCGGACGAAGTCGAAGGATCGGTGGAGATTCCTTTTACTTACCCAGAAAAGCCTCTCTTGACATTCCTGAAAGAAAAAGGAGTGAAACTTAATGCTGAACAAGAAGCGATAAGGCAAAAACAGGAAAAACTTGCCGGACAAGAAATAAAAATAACGCTTGCAGAACTTCAAGAAGATGACAGGAAGACCAGTGCTCTATTTAAACAAGAAGAAAAACTGGTAAAAGAATACATGGACTATATCAATAAACAGAAACCTTCTCAAAAAGAAAAGTCACAGCAAGAAGAAGATAGGGCCAGCATAGCAATGGAACAGAAATATGAAGAGAAGAAAAATGCCATTATCGCCCGGCTATGCAATACTCCCAATCCTCTGCTCTGGCAAATAGCCAAAGTACGCCGTCTCACTTATGACCTACAAAATATAAAAACAAAAACAATTGCCCGTGAATATATAGACAGCCTCAAGCAAGAATTTACTGCCCCCTTCTTAGTTGCCGAAACTGAACAATTGTTTGAAAATGCTTATCCTTCGGAAGATGCTAAATCATACCAACTCCCGGAAGGCAAAGCAACCGACATTTTCCGCAATATCATCAAGAATCATCCGGGCAAAGTACTATTTGTTGACTTTTGGGCCACTAGCTGCGGGCCTTGCCGTAGCGGAATAGAAGCAACAGCAGACTTACGCAAGAAGTACAAAGATCATCCGGAGTTCCAGTTTATTTATATCACCGGAGAAAGAGAATCTCCGGCAGGAGCTTACAAACAATATGTCGAAAAGCATCTGAAAGGAGAAGCAAGTTATTATGTCACCGGAACGGAATATAATTACCTCCGCCAACTTTTCCATTTCAACGGCATTCCTCATTACGAACTCGTAGAGAAAGACGGCAGTATCTCCAATGAAAAATTAAGTAGTTACAGTATCGGACAATATTTGAAGAAACGTTTCGGTACTTCCGAACCTTCGGAAACAGAGCAGCACGCAGAGTAAGTGCGGACTGCAAACAGTAGAAATTCGAAAAAAACGGTGCAAAAGAATGGAAGCCAGCTTGATTTTCCGTACCTTTGCACCGCTTTTACATTAAAATCATAGAAATATGGACGATTCAAACCCGCGAACGTGTACAACTAGTATTAATTAAAGCGAACAGAGTCATTGAAATCTGATGTCTCTGCTCGTGCTAAACAAACGAAAGGAGACAATAAGATGAGAACGTATCTTTATTGTGAGGCCGGCTTTGTGGAAAAAGCACAATGGCTGCCGAATAGCTGGGTCAACGTAGTATGCCCGAACAATGATGACTTTGAATTTCTGACTAAAACACTAAATGTTCCCGAATCATTTCTTGACGACATAGCTGATACCGACGAACGTCCGCGTACAGACACGGAGGGGAATTGGCTGCTCACCATTTTACGTATTCCAGTGCAGAACAAGCAAAACGAGAATCTGCCTTTCGGCACTGTCCCCATCGGCATTATCACCAATAATGAAATCATTGTATCCGTCTGTTATTACAACACTGATTTGCTGCCGGACTTTATCGAGCATACTCGCCGGAAAGGTATCATCGTCCGCAATAAGTTGGATTTGATTTTACGGCTTATCTATTCTTCTGCCGTATGGTTTCTGAAATATCTGAAACAGATAAATCTGGACATCAGTGCTGCGGAAAAGGAATTGGAACGCAGTATCCGTAATGAGGACCTGCTTCGCTTGATGCGATTGCAGAAAACACTGGTTTATTTCAATACTTCCATACGGGGCAATGAAGTGATGATCGGCAAACTGAAAACTATTTTCCAAGACACGGACTACCTGGACAAGGAATTGGTAGAGGATGTTATTATTGAATTGAAACAGGCACTCAATACCGTCAATATTTACAGTGATATCCTTACAGGCACAATGGACGCTTTCGCTTCCATCATCTCGAACAATGTGAATACAATCATGAAACGCATGACCAGTTTATCCATTGTATTAATGCTCCCGACATTAATTGCCAGCTTCTATGGTATGAATGTGGATATCCACCTAGAAGAAGTACCTTTCGCTTTCTCGTTGATTGTGCTCTTCTCCATCGGATTGTCAACATTGGCGTTCGTGATATTCAGGAAGATCAAATGGTTCTAAATTCCTGTTTCAAAAACGTATACTAGTTTAAGGAAGCACTTCCAAATATAACGGATCGGTATGTACCGATTCGTTTCTTTTTTCTAAACGCACAGGAGATGTTGACACAACAGTCACTGCAGCTCCTATTACACCCAATAAACCATGCGCATTCCCTATGCCATTTGCAAACTTTGGATTAGCTCCCCATCTGCTAAGCGTACAATCATACCAGAAATGGGGAATCTCGACTTTACCGGCTTTCATTGGAGTCAGTTGAAACTTTTTATATTCGCCTACATGATACGTCACATCCTCAAAAGAAACCGGTTTCCATATTATGCTGTCAACAGGAATCTCCATAACTGTACACGAAGACACCTTTGGTTGAGATAACCGGACAGAAGTTACTTTCGTATAGGTAGTACATAGCTTTAAAGATAAAAAAGCACTTTCCCCCATACGGACTGTATCTTTATTCAATGTCGCTACAAGTCTTACCACCGGATTATAATCCTTCTTTGCAAGCACACTCTGCGCATTCACCACTACAATATTCAAAGGGGCTGATATATTCAGTTTCCCTCCGAACCTTGCTTTCAAAGAAGGTAGTTCCAAATTTCCCTTTTGTTTAGCCTTTAACTTAAACAGCAATTGATATTGCGTTACTGTATCCCCTGCAACCAACAATGTATTCGTACGAAATTCGTAGCTTTGGGAACCATAGTTCAGCGGTTCAAACTGTTCCGTAATGTTGACTCCCACGTCTTTAGGTCGCCGTTTCATATCAAACACTATTTCAAACTCTTCTCCTACCTCTACTTTTTTCGGGGCCGATAACTCAATATTTTCTTTTCCACGATCATAGGCCGCTTGCTTGTCTTGCTTATTAATATTGAGTCGATCCGGGTCGTAACTGCCAAATTTCACTTCTCCTTTCACGGAAGCGATAAGATTAACCGGAGCGAGATCATACTTCAATCTACGAGTTTCCACATACATACGATTGATTGATATATCCTTTCCACCAGACACTTTCACTGACCGTTGCAACCAATTACCAGCCTCATCCGTCTCCAAATAAATATAATAATAAGTCAATGCACCCGACGGGATTGTATCACAATGAAATATCTCCTTACAAGGCCATTTTTCCGTACCCTGATAAAAGTATTGATGTTTACAAAACGGATAAGAATGAACAAGATATTCTTGTAAACGCCCTTCCGCATCAAAAATATATTCTTCAGTATTACTCCCCGTATCACAAGAGATTTCTCGACGCATAGTTTCCGAACATTCCAACTTGGCTGCTGTTACAATACCTTGTTCCAGCATATATTTACAACTATCCTGATAAGCAAACTTCTTACCATTTAGCCGAATAAGCTTCCCCGTTTTGTCAAACTTCATCAATGTTCCATCAGAATATCTAGCCTCAACCACTTTGCCTGTCAGACCATACATCTTCCTATCGTCTATCTTATCAAAGATATTTGTCCGGGAAGCATTTGCACTTTGCATACAAAGACTCAACAACAAACCGGAAAGAAAGCACACTAATCTTAGTGCTGTAAATATCTGCCGTTTCATAAAATATCAATTATCAATAATAAGAGAAACTTATCTAAGTATCATAATCCTCTTACACATAATATGTTATTCAATTCGTTTATAATATCTCCAATATACATCCGTTACATGATCTCCACATGCTTTATCATTTACAGCCATACAAAACTCCCCATTAGCATACAGAACAGTCGCCGGCATTTCCGGTTGCCCCTGAATTGTTGCATAAATCACTTGTTCTTCTATATCAAAGCGCCATACAAATGAAATTTGTTCTTCATCCAACAGCCACCTGCCTGTATTATCTGAATTGAAGATGATAGTTCCTCCTTCTTCACTCTCCCATGTCTTACCAACATAGATTTCTGGAAAATCCTCACACTTCTTCTCCATTACAACACACTTATAACACTTCCAAGTACCAACAGGTGAATTAAACCTTTTTATATCACCATAATAATATTGTTCACCCTCTTTTACATAAGAACGATAATAATAAAGATCATCATTATTCGGCAAGGTCGATGAAATCGAGAATTTTCCTTCTGCATTGGCATTGGTACTGGTTAAATCCACACAATTAGTAAGTGAAGGATTGTCTGCATAGCAAATACCATATAAAGTAGGTACTTCTGTTGAAGTAAACTTTCCTTCAAAAACAGCATTTTCTCCAGACAAATAAGAACCTAAGGTTTGAATTTCTCCAGTCTTAAACTCTTTGATTTCACCTTCTGAAATAACCATACCATATACCAAATATGGTTTATAATAATAGGTAGTGTTAGGCTTCAAATTTTTCAACTCTACCACACCAGTTGTCCCACCATTAGCTAAAACAACCGAGTTCAAATGCTCATCTTTTTCTTTGATACGATCATTAGCGGGAAGTGAAGGATTTTTTCCATAAAATATTCCCCCCTCTATATGAGTATCCCAAATTTTATCAAAACTAATTTGATGTTTGACAGGAAGCTGTATACGAGCTGTAGTAAAACCTGTTTTTTGTACTTTTGTACTTATTTCCATTGTCAATAAGTTCTCAGCTTTCCGTATCTCTATTTCCCTATCTATTGCTGTAATCGTAATTGCATTTGACAGCGTAGCACAAAACATTCCAGCCAAAGCAGCAGGTGAGCTACCCAAACTACCAGCGAACCCTGCAATCATCGCCGCTTCCGTTAGCCATTCAGGGGTACAACCATTGCAAGCAACATCAAAAACAGATACTATCGCACTACTACAACTCATTACAGCTAGAGGAATTAGCCATCCTCCAGAAACCAAAGTACCAGGAATAGAAGCCCCGCAACTAAATACTGCCAACATTGCATTTGTCTTGCGTGCACTGTCCATCAAAGAAGACATAGCCTTCGTATTCCCTCTGAAAGCTCGAGTATCAATATTAACTTCATTCATAATCACAGGTATGTCATCTTGCCAAAACACAAGTTCTCCTGCTTGCATGACAGCTAGATCAAATGCATTCTCTGATACATTTCCAAACACATAAGTGTATTCCCCTGCTATTATATTTTTAGGATATCCATTTTCATCAAACTCAACATAAGCTGCAACTTCTTTTTTTGCATTATCCCAAATCGCAAATTCCTCAGAGATACCATCTTTAAACTTATAAAAGTAGTTTAAACCCTCCTTTCCCAAAACAGCAGCATCCCAATCACTATCTCCTATATCCTCCACAAAAACATAATCAGATTCTCCTTCCTCTATCTTATTTTCACCTCCTTCATCCATACCAGAAGAAGATTTCCCACAAGAAAAGCTTACTAATAGAAATCCAACGAAAAACAACACGTTTCCAAGTTTTGCAAATAGTTTCATATATTTAATTATTTAAAATAAACCTATTGGTAACTTCAAAATTACGCTATTTTATTTAACTTAAAAAACGTACAAGTACGTAAATATGTCTAAGATACACTTTTCCACCACTATCCTATCTAAAAACGTGGCTATATAATCAATAATTATATTTAGGACATAAAAACATCTGCCATCTATAACACTATTCGACTTACAGACTTTACTATTAATAGTAACAACTTACAGAGTTATAGATGACAGACTATTTATTAGTTGTATGCAGAAAGAACTATTTAGCAACTATTCAGTAAACAGTAGCGGAATACTAACTTTTGTAGACATGACATAATAATCTTTTAGTTCATGTGCATCCAAATCACCTAGCAACATAGTACATATGTATTGAGATACAGAAGAATTCTTTTCGGTTCCCGGTTCACCTGCAAGGAATTTAGGAAGTACCCACTTCCCTTCTTTCTCCTTCACCTGTTTTTGATCACCACCTCTCCTTATGCGTGACAACGTTCCCACTTTACTTTCATCTATTTCTAATATTTCGAAATACTTTTTAAAAGGTATCTCCACTTCACCATCCTTATTTATAGCTTCTACAGAAATTTCCATCGGTTCCGCTTCATATTCACTTCTCCTATAATAACACATCGACAACGGTTTTTCGATAATCAATTCTTCATTCTTATCAAATAACTGTAACGTGAAGTCAAAATCGATATATTTTTCATTCGACTCCTTAAAAACAATCCACTTATTTTCAGATATATCAGGTTCTAAGAATACCCCTCCCCGCTTCAATTTACTCTTATCCAAAGTGAACAATGATTCTTCTCCATTCCCAAAGGCAACTTTCGCATCCACAAACTGATTATAATCATAACTCCACTTCTTCCCAGCTTTATTCTCATAATAATAGTGATCTATCAAAATAATATAAGGTAGCGTACTTGGCTCAGCATTGACTCCCACAAGATCCAAAGTCTGCGCTTTCGGACAATAGATATGCAAACTCTCTTCTGCTGTAGGCAGAACATTCAACACACACCCTAATGTAGCAGTAATCAACTGTAATTGACCGTTCACATCCCGATAACTAATCACTGGCGCTACATGATCAAAAGACATTAAGTTCACATCAGTCACAGCCTTCATACAAGCCACCCATTGCCCATCCAAAATCTCAGCCGATTCATTTTTGTCTGGTTCCACCGACAGACATTCATAATACAAAGGATTGATATAGGAAGCACGTGTTTCCACCTTCCCCTCATCCTCTTTCTGAGGAATGTACACGTCACTTTTCAACACATCCAATGTAAAGTTCTCTTTAGATACCTGAAAACCAGACGGATTCACCCGAAAACGGATTTTAAACTCCTCACCCTTCAGAATTTCCATCGTATCGGTATCCACCATTACAATACCGGCTAATACGGGTTTCTGCAAATCCCGTATATCATCTTTCAGGTCCTTCGTACACGAGAAGAACGAAAGACACATTCCCGTCAGAAAACCCAGCCAACTGATAATCAAGAATTTTCCTTTCATAAGCATTCTATTTTAAATAGTTGTATAAAAGCCCCGAGACATAGAAATATCTCGAGGCTTTTTATTTCTAATATCAGGACATTACATCGGTACTTCTTCAAATTCTTGTGTTTCAGAATTCCATATTACCGGTCTCCAATCATTTATCTTCAAGAAATTATGCCACCCGGTTGCCTGCGCAAAATGAAGCAACGGATAAGTGACACTTAATCCTTTCGGAGCTTTCCCCCCTCCAATAGACTCATATTCTTTCTCATACTTATCCTTTGTCACCACACACAACCCCAAAGAATAATTACTCATATACTCTTGCAATCCAATACCTCCACGAACCAGAATCATATCATCCATCGCTTTAGAGAACTTTGCAATCTTAGCGGACAGCCCACCATCCAACATATTATTACCTAAAGCTTTAACAAAAGATACCATATCGGTCGATCCCTCTGATCCATCCCGATTAAATCGGTAACGAGTATAATACATAAAATAGTCAAAGCTCAATTCTCGTTGGCTACCCACGTCTTCTTTCAGTTCACGTTTCATTGATATGAAACCATCCGAAACATCTTTAAATCGGGTAACGGTTGCATCTATCTTACTCATATCGATCAATGCCAAATCCGCAGGAGTATCTCCGACCACATCTCTCCAATGCAAAATAGTAGCCGGAATGTATTCTTTCATTGCAGAAGGAATATCCGCATGATTCTCTAACGCATCCATCAATAAAGTATAGTGCCCACCAACTCCTGGAGTGACGTGCGCAGCTCCCATAACGTAATTGGTGTAATCTTTTATCTGATAAATATTCTCTATCATATTCATCAGACATACATCCCAATAAACCATATCAAGTTTGACTCCTGAACGTTTCAGACCTTCTTCAAGTTCAAATATAGAAATGGCGGATGAGATCCCATTCTCCATACAATTATCATCCATCACCAATCCACGAGTTTCTACATAATCAGACCACCCCAAAGGCTGATCCCAAAAACCGAATTCTCCCCCATGATTCCACAATATAAGAATATATTTTTTTGCCGGCAGACGCTCTTTAGTACTTTTAATAAAATCTGCTATATGATCCGGATTATCCAGACGATACTTCGAGTCATATACTTTTTCATCTACAAGTCCGTTCTCCGTCATATTGTACAATCGAGTGCCTTCTGTATCCTCATCACCCTGAAAGGTGCTAGAGTATTTCACTAAACCAGTGAAACGCACCTTTGAGCTATAACCATAACCCTCCAACTGTTCCAGATTATACATTAATTGCGCATCCAAATTTCCACCACCGCATCCGTAAAGCATTACCACATAGTCTATCTCCGGCTCAGCAGGGGGAGGAGGTGCATTGTCATCATCCGATGAACAGGCCATGAAACATAAACAAATCAATAACACATACCCCCAATTCCAAATTTTACTTGTCATAATCGTTTTCTTTTAAAACATTAATAAATATGCTCGACACTTACCACATATAAGTTCTTCTTTCCAGACGTAAATACAATATGGCAGAAGACTATCCCAGCATTATGCCTTTACCTATTTTAAATTCTATTGATACAAATATAGACATATTAATCAACAATACAATATTACTTGGATTATTTTTTACAACTAACAGACAACATGTATCAATTTCTTATACAATATATTAAGAATATGGGATGTTTTATTATCAGAACTTGCTCCACGGGAACACTGCTTCACATAATTGATGTTATTATCCAAACCTACAAATAAAAACAGCTTGTCATCTTATATAAACTATAAGCGACAAGCTGCATATTATACGTTTTTTCTTCTAGAGAAATTAATTAAAAGAGAATGTTTAGAGAGAGAAATTATTTTTTATCCTTGTTTACAGCAAGCTTTTCTTTTATTCAATGGAATAGAAACTCCGATAAATCCATTAACTGAGTTTGAGTTCTTTCCTAAGAACATATAGTCGGTTCCAAGAAAGATCGGTCCCAATTTCAAACCAAGTCCGAAAGACTTACCTGCTGACTGAATAGCCGAATAACTAAGCGCTACGTTAAACCAACTCTTCGGACGATAGTTTGCTGAGAATGTCAATTCAGTAAGAGTCTCCGGTTTTACGAAACGAGTAGTAGACAAAACACCGATACCCAACTTATTATTAAAAAAGCCATATTCACCACCTAACACCAAAGTGGCAGCCAATGCAGACTTACGAGACTTATCTGCATCTTCCGCTTTCATCTGTAACAAATCATAATCGAGAACATCACCGCCTCCAATACGATCGATATACGCTTCCGCATCTGTTTTCAACGCGTTAGCTGCACTAATTACACTCGCCGGATCATTATCATTAATCATCTCCGTATATTTACTACCTTCAAAATTAAGTTCTGAAGAAGAAGTCGCTGACGCAACTTTTGTAGCATCTTTTTTCCAAGAAATAAAACCTAAATCTAACACGGCTGCTGAAACAGTCAAATTGTCCAATATTTTATAAGAAGCACCTAAATCAATACCAAAACCATAACCAGCAATCCCCATCTTACCCGCATCAAAATCAAGATCGTCCACATAACCTTGCTCATTATTCTTCAGTTCCAATCCTTTGAAAGAACTTTCCAATGTAGCGTTAAGTCCTACATTAGCATGGTAAGCTCTAATTTCATCTTTCAAACTTGCAATATCTTGAGTTGCCAAATAAGTAGGATCTTGTAACTGCTCTATACGAGCATCAGTCGGAAGATTAGCATTCATAGTCACCTGATTAAATTTCAGATCTAAATTACCAATGCCCAATAAAACTTTCACCTTACCACCAACAGTCAAGCGATCATTAATCTGACGAGAAAGACCTACTCCAATTTCTCCATAAGCTTGAATATTTAGTCGTTGTCCACTAATATCATATTTGCCAGTCCTCCAATTATCTTCCAAACGATCTGTTTCATTAAGAAAATTAAACAAACTCTTAGTTACATTTGCACCAATATCTGTACGCAATCCTACATTAAAAGTCCAAAAGTTTTTTCCTTTATACCATCCGGCAGAAAGAACATTGACACTTAAATTCATATTCAATGTATTGTTATCCTTCAAACGATTCATAAAATCCACACTTTTATAGAAATCATTCCCGTTATCCATGATATCAATAATATCCTGATAACCTAATGAAGTAGAACCAACCGTTGCATTGACGGCACCTATCACCGGAAGATTAATAAATCCTTTAGTCGGTGTCAAAGCGGGATTCAACTGTTGACGATAGTGTGTACCTTCCATAAAATAAGAAGTACGTAAGAACTGCGCATTCGCAGGAAGAGTAATAATTGTCATAATGAAGGTCATCCCAATGAACTTCATAAAAGAAAGTAGCTTGTTCGTTGCCATGATTTTATACTTTTTAATTCTTGTTATTGTTTGCAAATATATAGTATTTCAGTAACAAATAAAAGCATTAACCAACAGTTTTTCAGCCTAAACAGAACATTTTTGCGGTTATACATAACAAAAACGTGTCTATTCTGCAAAAAAATGTAGAACGGATGAGAATAGAAGAAGCCCAAACTGATTTAAAAACCTAAAGTCAGTTGTCCATCTCCCAACAAATTGAAGGTCATTCGATGGTAAGGAGTTGTTCCCCGCTCGGCAATAGCCGCACGGTGCTTTTTAGTCGGGTAGCCTTTATTGTGATCCCAATCATAATAAGGGAACTCCTCATGAAGACGATTCATATAATCATCTCTGTATGTCTTTGCCAATATAGATGCGGCCGCTATTGAAAGATACTTTCCATCCCCTTTCACAATCGTTGTATGAGGAATGCCGGGATATTTATTAAAACGGTTTCCATCGATTAGCAAATGTTGGGGACGAACAGCCAATTGATCAACGGCACGATGCATGGCCAGAAAAGAAGCGCGCAAAATATTTATCTCATCAATTTCTTCCGGTGAGACAACACCAACCGCCCAAGCCACCGCTTCCCGTTGTATGACCTCACGCAATGCATAACGCTGTTTTTCCGTCAGTTGTTTGGAATCATTCAACAACTCATTCTTAAAATCTCCCGGAAGAATAACCGCAGCAGCATATACCGCTCCCGCCAGGCAGCCACGACCGGCCTCATCGCATCCTGCTTCAATCAGATTCTCATTTAAATAAGGTAATAACATCTTTATCGTTTTTATTTAGCTGCAAAATTAAACGAAATAAAAAAGGAGACCGTATTTCGCCTCCTTTTTCTTCCTTATTTCTCACTTTTTAGAATAAACTCCAAGCAACAGTAAGCCCTGCCATCACAATAGCTACCATACTCATAAGCTTTATCAAAATATTCAAGCTCGGACCGGACGTATCCTTAAAGGGGTCACCCACCGTGTCACCCACTACCGTCGCCTTGTGAACCTCACTTCCCTTTCCACCGAAGTTACCTTCTTCCACATATTTCTTTGCGTTATCCCATGCTCCTCCGGCATTAGCCATAAAAATAGCCAATACAAAACCACTACTTAAACCGCCAATCAACAACCCAAGCACACCGGGAACGCCAAAGATGAGCCCGGTAAAGATAGGAGCGATAATGGCAATCAAGGAGGGAACAACCATTTCCCGTTGAGCGCCTTTCGTAGAGATGGCAACACAACGTTCGTAATCCGGCTCCGCCTCTCCTGTCAGAATACCTTTAATCTCACGGAACTGCCGACGTACCTCATCTACCATGTGTCCCGCCGCACGCCCAACAGCATTCATTGTCAGTCCACAGAACAGGAAAGCCATCATCGAGCCAAGGAACATACCTGAAAGAACTTTCGGGTTCATCAGGTTTACTTCATAATAATTCATGAAATCTACAAATGTGGCATTTGCCACACTGACAGTTCCACCATCCGGGAAAGTAAGCTCCACGCTTCCAAGACGTGTCAAGCCGATTCGTATTTCTTCAATATAAGAAGCCAGCAAAGCCAAGCCGGTCAGTGCCGCCGAACCTATCGCAAAACCTTTACCGGTAGCCGCAGTCGTATTTCCCAACGAGTCGAGCGCATCAGTACGCTTACGGACTTCAGCACCCAGCCCGGACATCTCGGCATTACCACCTGCATTATCCGCAATCGGACCGTAAGCATCGGTCGCCAGCGTAATGCCCAACGTAGAAAGCATGCCGACAGCCGCAATGCCGATTCCGTACAATCCCATTCCGACATTAGTGAAATCACCACCGGAAGCCAGCAGATAGGAAGCAATGATACCAACCACCACAGCAATTACAGGAATTGCCGTAGAAAGCATACCCAACCCTATACCGGAAATAATGACAGTTGCCGGTCCCGTCTTACCGCTCTCGCTCAACTTTTGTGTAGGACGATAGGATTGGGAGGTGTAATATTCCGTAGAGCGTCCGATGACAATACCGACCAGCAAGCCGACTACTACGGCACAGGAAATCAAAATCCAATTATCCAACTGCAAAAGCCATAGTATCAAGAAAGTGGCAACAACAATAAGTACCGAACTAAGATTTGTCCCAAACGCCAATGAGCCAAGCAAATCTTTCATCGTCGCATTCTCCTTAGTACGGACAGCGAATATACCTATAATAGAAAGAATGATTCCGACAGCCGCAATCAGCATCGGCGCAATCACTGCCTTAAACTGCATTGCCGTATCCGCCGAATGGATAAAGGCGGCAGCACCCAGCGCAGCCGTTGCCAGAATAGAGCCGCAATAGGATTCGTATAAATCAGCTCCCATACCTGCCACGTCACCGACATTGTCACCGACATTATCGGCAATAGTAGCCGGATTACGAGGATCATCCTCCGGGATTCCGGCTTCTACCTTACCTACCAGGTCAGCCCCGACATCGGCAGCCTTCGTATAGATACCTCCGCCTACACGGGCAAAAAGCGCTTGCGTCGAAGCTCCCATCCCAAAAGTAAGCATGGTAGTGGTAATCACACAGAGTTTATGAGTAGGTGTCAGTGCATCAGCAGGAATCACCGCATTCAGCAACAGATACCAAAAGGAAATATCAAGTAAACCGAGACCGACAACCACGAGTCCCATCACCGCACCACTCCGGAAAGCGATTCTTAACCCCGCATTCAGTGAATTGCGAGCTGCATTAGCGGTACGTGCCGAAGCGTAAGTAGCCGTTTTCATTCCAAGAAAACCGGAAAGACCGGAGAAGAAACCACCTGTCAGGAAAGCAATGGGAACCCATGCGTTTTGTACGTGGAAACCGTATGCCATAATCGAAAACAAAATCACCAATCCCAAGAATACGCAACCTACTATTTTGTACTGTTGTTTCAAATAAGACATAGCTCCCTTGCGCACAGCAGCAGCTATCTTTATCATTTGAGGTGTACCCTCACTCTCTTTCATCATTTGCTTATGAAAGTAATAAGCAAAACAGAGGGCCAACACGGAAGCGACCGGAACCAGCCAGAAAAGAATGTCATCCATAGATCCAAAATTATTAAAGGGTTTACAATCGCTAAAAGTATGGAAATCAATCGAAAAAAGCAAGTAAAAAAGAAAGAAAATCAAAAAGGGATGAATAGCAGTATCCATGAAAAAGTTGCAGCTATACCGCATGTATTTTACGATATAGCTGCCATTAATGTTAAAGAGAGAGAATTTATAATATAAGCATAGTCTCACGACCCTCCAAATATTCGTTTTATATATTAGACGCATCAAACTCCAAATAACTGCACTCGGAGGGAACTTTTTTTAGTTAAAGAATAAAAAAATCGCCATTCCTTCAAGGAACAGCGATTTAATATATGAGACGACTTTGTTTTTATGGACTAAAACATACGGCTGACACGTTCGATTCCTGCCACCAATGCATCTACTTCAGCTTTCGTATTATACATAGCAAACGAAGCTCTGACGGTACCTTCAATGCCAAGTCGCTGCATCAAAGGTTGTGCACAATGATGTCCTGTGCGGACAGCGATACCCAAACGGTCTAATAATGTCCCTAAGTCAAAGTGATGAATATTACCTACCAGGAAAGAAATTACAGCTCCCCTGTCGGAAGCTTCACCGAATATACGCATATCGGGAATTTCCTTCAATCGTTGCAAAGCGTAAGTAGTCAGTTCATGTTCGTGATCCGCAATCCGTTCCATGCCGATACCGTTCACATAATCAAGGGCTTTCGCCAATCCGGTCGTACCGATATAATCCGGTGTGCCGGCTTCAAATTTGAAAGGAAGTTCATTGAACGTCGTTTTCTCGAAAGAGACATGTTGAATCATCTCTCCTCCTCCTTGATAAGGCGGCAGGCGGTCCAACCACTCTTCTTTTCCATACAGCACGCCGACTCCTGTCGGTCCGTATATCTTATGGGCAGAGAACACTAGAAAATCGGCTTCCAAATCCTGCACGTCCACCTTCATGTGAGGAATGGACTGGGCAGCATCTACCAGAAAAGGCACACCATGGGCATGTGCTGTCGCAATCATCTCCTTGACCGGATTCACAGTGCCCAAGACATTGGAAACCTGAACTACACTGACAATTTTAGTACGTTCGGAGAAGAGTTTCTCATATTCATCCAACAATAGCTCACCTTTATCGTTCATCGGGATTACTTTGATGGCAATACCTTTGCGGGCTGCCAACAACTGCCAGGGAACGATATTGCTGTGATGTTCCATCACCGAAAGGATAACCTCATCTCCTTCTTCCATAAATTCATCACCGAAACTGGAGACAAGCAGGTTAATGCTTTCCGTCGTTCCCCGAGTGAAAATCACTTCGTTAGTAGTACGGGCATTAATAAACTGACGTACCGTCTCACGGGAAGCTTCATGCAGTTCCGTAGCCTGTTGAGAGAGATAATGTACGCCGCGATGCACATTTGCATTCACGGAGTAATATTCATCTACCAACGAATCGACCACCAGACGAGGCTTCTGCGTCGTCGCACCGTTGTCGAAATAAACCAAAGGCTTACCATAAACCGTACGGCTCAAGATCGGAAAATCCTCACGTATCTTTTGAATATCCATTTTTATGTTCATTTACAGATTGCACATCCCTGACATCTGTTCAACTCACCACGAAAGCGTTTTTCCACCAACAGATGAAGGCGGTCCTTCAACGCATCCAGACGAATCGTATCAATCACTTCATTGACAAATGCAAACATCAACAGCAACCGCGCTTCTTTCTCCGCAATTCCACGTGCACGCATATAGAACAATGCATTTTCATCAAGCTGCCCCACTGTCGCTCCGTGCGAACACTTCACGTCGTCCGCATAAATCTCCAACTGGGGCTGTGTATACATCCGCGCATCACGGGTGGCGCAAAGATTACGGTTGGTTTGTTGGGAACTTGTATGCTGCGCATCAGGACGCACCAGTACCAATCCGGCAAAAGCACCTACCGATTGATCATCGAGCACGTATTTAAACAGCTCATTACTCGTACAGTTGGGCACTGCATGGTCAATACTCGTGTTGTTATCCACATGCTGGTTCTTATCAGCGATAGCCATGCCGCAAAGATTTATTTCAGCTCCCTCACCTGCCAACAACACTTCGGTTGTATTACGGGTTGTACCGTTATGCAACGTCATGCCATTCAGAAGTACATTGCTGTTTGCTTCCTGCTTCACATACAGGTTGCTGAAACGCACCGTGCTGGTATGTGTCTCTTCCAACTCATACATATCGAATACCACATTTTCTCCGGCAAAAACCTCAATCACCTGCGTTGCCAGGAAATTCACGTTATCCATTGCATGGTCGCAAAGCAATAAACGTGCCTGTGCACCGTCTTCCAGAATAATCAGCACACGTCGGTTGACCATAAAGTTGACATCCGCACGCAGGATGTTCACCAACTGAATAGGTTTTTCCACAACCACATTCTTCGGTACATAGAAGATAACACCATCCTGTGCAAAAGTCGTATTAAAAGCTGTCACACCATCTTTGGAGGTATCCGCCAACTTACCATAATACTTCTTCACCAACTCGGGATACTGTTCGGCCACCTCTTTCAGACTGCCGAAAATAACGCCCTCCGGTAAATGGGTTTTAGGGAGTGCCTTATTATAGAATGCGTCATTGACCACAAAATAAAGAGCTGTGCTCATGTTCGGAACATCGCACTTAAACACCTCATACGGATTGACCGGAATAGCAAGACGGTTCAGATTCAGACCGAAATCCGGTTCAAAATACTTGCTTACATCCGTATATTTGTACTTCTCCATCTTACGGGTCGGAAATCCGATTCGCTCAAAATCGGCAAAAGCAGCAGCACGAGGGGCATTTAACACCTCAGCGCTATGTTTGCAAATCATGGCTTCCGTTTGTGAGAAGAGATCTATGTATTGTTGTTCAGCATTCATCGTCATTCTCCTACTTCTTTCTTAATCCAGTCATAACCTTTATCCTCCAATTCCAGAGCAAGTTCCGGTCCGGCAGTTTTCACGATACGACCTTTGTAAAGCACATGCACAATATCCGGTTTGATATAATCGAGCAGACGTTGGTAGTGGGTAATGACAATCGTACTGGTTTCGGGAGTCTTCAGTTTATTTACCCCTTCGGCCACAATACGGAGCGCATCGATATCCAAACCGGAATCCGTTTCATCGAGAATACTCAAACGCGGTTCCAGCATTGCCATCTGGAAAATCTCGTTCCGTTTCTTCTCTCCACCGGAGAAGCCTTCGTTCACCGAACGGTTAGCGAGCTTATTGTCTAGTTCAACAACCGCACGTTTCTCACGCATCAGTTTCAAGAATTCACTAGCGGTCAGTGCAGGCAGACCTTTATATTTGCGTTGTTCATTCACAGCAGCACGCATAAAGTTTACCATGCTCACACCCGGAATCTCTACCGGATACTGGAAACTCAAAAAAATCCCTTCCCGTGCCCGGTCTTCTGCCGGAAGGTCCAACAGGTTCTTCCCATTAAACCAAACCTCTCCCTCCGTCACCTCGAAACACTCCCGTCCTGTAAGTACAGCTGACAAAGTACTCTTTCCAGCCCCATTCGGCCCCATAATTGCGTGGACTTCTCCGGCATTCACCTCCAAATCAATCCCTTTCAAGATTTCTTTTCCGTCTATCGCGGCGTGTAAGTTTTTTATCTTTAGTAAACCCATTTCATTTTAGATTTTAAATTTTAGATTTTAGATTTCAACCACTCGAACCATCTCTACTCCAAAATCATAAATCGTAATTCATAAATCGTAAATTAATTAGCTCTATCCATTTTAAATTCTAAATTCTCATAAAACGCCTTCCCCACGATCACGGAAGAAATCCCCACATTCTCCAACGCTTGAATATCCTCCATCCCACCAACTCCCCCGGATGCGATAAACGTAATATCCGGGTAACGAGTCACCAACTCACGATACAACTCCAAAGAGACTCCCCCCAACATTCCATCCCGGGTAATATCCGTACACATCACGTTCTTCAACACAGGCATATAAGCCTCTATTAACTCGTATATCGTTGTCTCCGTCTCCACTTTCCACCCCTGAATACACACATGCCCGTCTCTTACATCTGCCCCGATAATAACCCGTCCGGCCCCGTATCTCTCCAGACACTCCCGTGTTTTTTCCCTATTTTGCTGGGCCATACTCCCGATGCAAACAAATGAGGCCCCCGCATCAAACACTCGACAAATATCCTCGTCACTCTTGATACCCCCGCTAAAATCGACCTCCAAACGAGTCGCCACACAAATTC
>ERZ838118.483-NODE-483-length-55066-cov-20.498773_pt1 | contig 55066 bp, 56 predicted proteins | sample MGYA00519863_ERZ838118 | MGnify/ENA primary metagenome ERZ838118 (study PRJEB31850, sample SAMEA3708827) | human gut metagenome | biome: human gut; feature: human-associated habitat; material: faeces | place: China | collected 2014 ...
GTGGTTTTTTCGTTTCTCATGTTTATTCCCCCAGTTGCGTGTATCTTACCTTCTTATTCCTCTTTTCGACAACTTAAACTTATTAGTGTTTTCCCCTCTACTCTTTTATTCTCTAAGCCATTGTTTCTTTAATTTTTAATATGATTCAATTAGTTATAGTGAGTCGAATATAATTAAAGAAATATTGTTGTCTGATTTTTACAACATATTTAACACCCTCTTTTTTCTCTGCTGAGGCGTATAAAAAGGAGTGCTTGATTATTAAAAAATATTTTTGGGGAGATTATGTTTTTTTCCTTTTCCGGTTGCTGAAAAAGAATATTTTCACTAGTTTGAGATTTTTTAGATGTTACTTTTCCCCGCCCTAGTCGGACGAGGCTTCTCACTTCTACGACTCCAGCCTTTCAATTGAAAGGACTTTCTGTGTCTCCATGAGTTGCGGCTTATTGCAACAAGTCGGCAAGTCCGGTCGCCTTTAACTCAGGCCTTCTCGCTTGAGGCTTATCGCAGCGGAATAATCCCTCTCGTTTAAACTACCGCACTTCGGACAAATCCATTCCCGCATGGCAAGAATCCGTCCGTAAAACTTGAAGTGACATCGCAGGCAGATCTTCGAAGACGGAAATAGGTATCCGTCTGTATGAAGAGCTTTCCGCTTTGTACATAAGCTTGGACAAAAATCTGCCCCAGTCGGCATCTGCTATTGACCGAGCGAGCTTACGATTGTGCATCATGTTCTTTATTTTTAAACTCTCCGCTATGACCGCTTGGCTTTCGTTAATCAATCGCTTCGAGACCTTGTGCTGAAAATCCCTCGCATTTGCGAGCGACTTTCCGATATACTTTTACGAGGCGTCCGACCGCCTTGCTTCTCCCTCTGCTTCCTTTTCCTTATGCGAGACTTCCTTGTGCGCTTTCTTCAATTTCTTTAGTGCACTATTGAGTTCTTTGGATTTATCGACAGTTCTGTTAAAAGAGTCTGTCATAAAGTCCTTTATTTCAAGTTCAATACCGATTACCTTGGACTCTTCAAGTTCCGTCGGTTTGTCGGGAATCTTCTTCGGCGTTTCACTCAGAATGGAGACATAGGAGTCTCCCCTCCGGTCGCGGAATACGGTAATGCTCTTTCTCTTACCTTGAATCGATTGATGGATCGCCTCTTTGATCGGCTCGCACTTTGGAGTCTTGATAAAGCCTTCCCCAACGGTCAAAGAACTGCAGTGATAACTGCTTTGCCTGTTCCGTTTACTTTTGAATTTCGGAAATCGAGCTTCTTTCTTGAAAACCGCTTGAAGCCTGTGTTCGCGTGCCGAACTGCTTCTTGCAGGCTTATGGAGTCGTATTGCGAGATGCCTTTCTTTCGATAGAGGTCCACCTTAAGAGCAACAGCCTTGTTGTAGCAAAACCGCACCGCTCCAAATTGTCCATTTAAAAAACGCCTCTGTCCGGATGTCGGGTACAGTCTTACTATCGACATCTTCCGCCTCTAAGTTAAATTTTATGACGGAGACTTCGAGGCTTTTGAGAAAAAGACACTCGGTTTCTAACATTGTCATTCAACTGATCTTTACAACAAAAGCATCAGAGCAATTGCCTTTCATCTCCGTCCTGTCGGTGAAGAGGTTGGAGGCGGTTGAACTAAGTATGGATGAAACACAATTCTTGTCACATTGATTAATTTCTTTTAGAAAGATGATTGATCTAACAGAACAGAAATCAGTTCATTTGTCCTTACCCTGCACTTATCGTCTTATCCAAACAAATAGAATGAAATACAGTCTGGTTTTTCCTACAAATTTCCATTTCTTGTGTATAGGAAAAAAGGAGCGAAGCGACAAACTGAGATGCTTGCTACAAGACAATTTTTGAGTTATCAACAATTTCTTCGGCCTTACACATGCTTATTAATATGATTAATAATGTATATATATGCCGAGCTTTCCCATTGACTATAACTATCTGAATAAATTTAACAAATCTCTTTCTTTTTGAAAAAATTAGTCCGCAATTAGATGTTTATTAGTCCGCGATTAGATGTTAATAACTCTTGGATCCCCTGCTTCTTTGGAAAATAAATAGTCCGCGATTAGATGTTTGTTAGTCCGTGTTTAGATGTTAATAACTTGAGTTATTAACCAACTTATTAACTACAACAGGCGTAGCACTACGTTGCTAAAACGACTCACAAAAATTCTTCCTTCTCTGCGGCCTTAAATTTTGGACCGCATGGAAAACGTCAAAACCAACTCATTTTTGTGACAGAGAAGATTTTTTCTCGTGCAAGACTCCTTTAATCACTATTGGAATCGCCACAACGATGGAAAAGAAAAGGACAAAGAGAAATGAGCTTGGGTCTCTCAAGCCAAAACCTCGGTACGGGGCTTTGCTCAATTGGGCTGTCAGCCTAACAACCGGACACATCTCTTACTCAGACCTATACGATTCAATGGATGTATCTTTTATGAATCCGTTTTTCGCTCAAATCTATTTTCCTCATCGTAGACCTGAAACACCCTTCTATCACGTGCACAGACAGGGCTTTTCTTATGAACTGCGGGGAGGAGAACTAGGATTGCCTGCGGGCAGTTACCCTAGATTGATCCTCCTAGACCTTTTCCGACGCTCTGTATTACAACAGTCACGTTTTATCCAATTGGGAACCACTGTCAAAGATTATTTAAGCTCGTTGGGTTTAGACGACAAGCCTCAAACATCCGAAGCTGTTCATTCAACCCTGCTGCAGATGATGAAGACTACCATCACAATCTCTCAAACTGCAAAGCAAAAGAAAATGCTTGATATCAACAGGACCACTGGTGTCCTTGTTGAAAAGTACGAAAACTTTGTCTTTATCGAGAACATGGATATTTGGTGTGAAGAGGACGAAGAGGAAAAAAAGCCGAGGTTCCGAACCCGCACCATAGCGCTCTCTCCTAAGTTCTACGGTTACATTCTGGCTCAGTCAAAAATGCCCTTTGACTTTCGTTACTTTTCACAGCTGGCAAAAACTAAAAATACTCTTGCTTTTGATCTTCTTCTTTGGCTTCCTTACCGTGTAACGTTGCTTAATCAAACACGAAAGCCAAGACTAGAAATAACAATCCAGCAACTTCACGATCAGTTTGACCCCTACTCCCCGGCCCCTCTTAAAAAGTTTAAGGAACGTCTGCGGAAGAGTTTGCTTTTGATTTTTGCCATTATTCCCGAACTATCAAAATTGGTCTCTTTCTCTGATGATGGCAAATCCATGCAAATTGAAAACAAACCACTCAATTATTTGAAGTGATTTGAAGACCTTTCCCTTGGTCAGGCCAGTCCTAATTCTTTCTTTACTAAGACAATTAACAATCATTTTGACTTTTACAAAAAGCCCTTTTTTCTGGAAAAAAATATGAATACAAAAGAATTACAATCGATTGTTTCAACCAATACAATCCTGAAAAGTAATAAAGAAACCGCATTCGGGAAGGATACTTTTTGGTCTCCGCTTTTAGCTCAATTTTCTTTACCCCAACGAAAGGTCGATGGTTCAGCCTGGACAGTAAATAACGAATTTATTACTATGAAGACTACATCCAATTCAGAAATGCCTTACGGTGCCTATCCGAGACTTTTGCTTTCTTATGTAACTCTCCAAATTATTAAGACAGATTCTCAGGTACTAGATTTGGGAAAAACCCAAAATCAATTTCTCAAAATGTTGGATCTAGGGTGTGATGGAAAAACAATCCAAAGATTCAATTTGCAAGCCCTCAATTTATTTCGTTCCACTATTGAAATCGAAATAAAGCCTAGGTCGGAAACAAGGACGTTAGAAAGAAAAGGTACTTTTCACGAATTGATCCATATCTCCGATCGTTGTACCTTCTGGGAGGGCAACGAAGAAAACAGTAAGAAGAAATGGCTCGGAGAACTTTTAGTCAATAAAAATTTCTTTGATTTTGTTAAATCTATGGGAGGAATGCCTTTCAATTTCCATCGCTACGCTAGTCTGACAAGATCTTCAATGGCAATGGATCTGTATATTTGGCTTCCCTATAGTCTGCTTATTCTGCAACAGCAAAGACATTATTCAGCTTCGTTTAACTTCTTTCAGTTGCAACAAAAATTCGACGCCAACAGCTCGTTGTCGCGGAGAGATTTTAAAATTAAATTTCTAAATTGCTTGTCAAAGGTATTACGGCATTACCCGGACTTTTACAACAACGTTAAATTGTCGGAAGACGGCAAACAGTTAGTAATGACCAAACCAAAGAAATCTGTAGAACTCATTGTCAAGAAAGACAGTAAGTCATCTCTGTAGGATCGGAACTGATTACCCCGGTTCATATCTATGAGGCAGTTGAGATTTTAACGTCAAAAACTCACCTCAACTGCCCGCAGCAGGTTACACCGCTTTTAAAATAGAGAAAATTATCCACATCGTGCACACGTCCACACCGATGATAATTTCCACTCATTCCGCTAAATCCAGCGGTAAATCGCTTATGTCTTTAATTCGCTTGCCAGTAATCAACACATTGAGCATTTCAATGGAATCTTCGGCTCCTGTAGCTTCCACAGCTTTCACCAACTCATAAAGAGCAAAGTGATACATACAGTCAATATCACCTGTCCCCAAAGCTAATGATGCCAGTCTGCTTGGCAAAGGCTCCCCTGTAACGACCACGATATGTGGCAAATGCCCTTTTCTATTTCTAATCAATCCCAGCGCTTCAGTTCTGCTGTTTTGTGCTCTATCGCTTCGCATTGTCCACTTAGCCGAAACTGATGCGTGAAGAATTGGCAAACCACTATTTTTTGCTCGAATATCCGTTAGCGTACTGACATTGTCATCAACAAGAATTATGGGAGAATTAATATCTTTATCTGGAACCGGCTCTCTATAAATCACCACATCCGGTGCGACCATATAGTCATTTCCCATACTCGCGGCAAGTTTGGCATCAGTCTCTGTCAATTTGCTTAAGTAGTCCAAATGTTCATATTGAGAGAAGCTACTTGTTTTTATATTGCATCGATTCCCTAGTTTTACTATATGCCATTTACCGGGGCGCAAGTTCTGCAATTTTGGAAAAGTTTCCCTTAGAAACTGCATATTTATTTGCTCGAACTTAGCACCGGATGTCTGACCAACTGCTTTTTCATGAGTTCGAGCCAGCAGTTGAATAGCAATTTCTTTAGAGATAGCAATAGACAGTTTTGAAGAAGAATCTGCGTTACTAGGTATACCCTTCCTGTCAATTGTGAGAACCCCGAGTTCCAACAAATCTCTATGGTATTTTTTTCTTGCTTCCGCTATCAATGCTTCCATTTTCTTCCAAAACCTTTTTTATTTCTTTCCCTACAGCCTCGGCAACAGGGGGTGGAAAGGCATTCCCTATCATCCTGCATGCCGCCGTTTTCTTTTGCCCAAAATCCCAACTATCCGGAAAACCCTGGATTCTTGCAATCATGCGAGGCGTCAAACGCGGCTTCCCGTCAAAATCTTTGGAAGGTGCCTCATTGGCAATTCCTAACCCATCAACTCCAAGTTCTGCCCATGCTTTTTTTGCACGCACCGGACCAAGATCAGGACCCCCGTGTTTTTTTGATCCGCCAACTATAGTGGGAGCTATGGAAGAAGCCTGTTTAACCCAAGCCTCAACCCCTGTCCAACCATTTACTTTCATTAGGTCAAACAGCGTCTCGCCAACTGTTTTGGTAAGACCCGGGTTTTCCAATGGATATGAAAATCGATGTTCGATGTCCTTGCGAATTCCCACAATGACAACGCGGGGACGCAATTGAGGCACTCCGTAATCAGAAGCATTCAGAAGCTTAATCTGAACCTTATAACCCAACTCCTCGATTTTCGATAGTATGTAGTTGCGATAATCCTCGAATGTTGAATCTAAAAAGCCTCGTACATTCTCAAGCATTACTGCACGAGGGTTTATCTCTTCTATCAATCTTAGCGCTTCGGGGAAAAGATCCCTTTCGTCTGCGTTACCTAATTGCTTCCCTGCTACAGAGAATGGAGGGCACGGAACACCTCCTGCAAGCAAATCAATTTTATTATTAAACGGCTTTCCTGAAAAATCTTTTAAATCCGCACAAATCACATTCCAACTTGGTCGATTAATCTTCAAGGTCGCACAATAACTTTTTTCATATTCTACCAAGGCAACATGGGTAAATCCCGCTTTTTCCAAGCCAAGTGCTTGACCGCCAGCACCTGCACATATTTCAATACTAGTGAGCATATTTTTAATCATCAGACGATTTCTTTTGCAAGTGCGAACGCAGGCTCGCAATATGCTTTTGCCAATAAATTAATACCAACAATAATAGTGAAAAAGTAAAAAACTTGCCTTTTCCACCCCAGTCATTGACCAAGGGACGATAAGAGGAAATTCAAAAAAACGGATGTTATCTAGCTGGGAGAACTGATTGTCGAAGCAAGCTATACAAACCCTTGGAGCCCTTTAAAAGAAGAAAAGATTATTTTCTTTTTGTTGCACTTCATCTATTTTCTCAGCTTTACGAGTTGTACTTATGTATTCCTGCTATTCGGCTTGCTTTTTAGACAGTAAAATTCAGGTTTCGTATCTTTCGAGCGAATTTTCGACATATTCCTGCTGCGCGCTTCTTTCGATAGCCTGTCCACATTCTCTCCGGAAAGAATCTCAATAAATCTGGGGAATTATCGCCAATCCGTAGCGCTTCGTTCCTAACCTCTGTTCCAAATGCGCAGGCTTTTACCGAATAGATTTTTCTTACGCGGATTTCTTAGAAATTTCGGCCCTTTTCAAGGCAATGAAAAGCTTGAAGCCCCTTCAAAATTTCAGAAAAGGGAGTCATGGGTTGACTTCCTTTACAGCGAATCGGGTTAAAAGTTACTTAAACAAACAAAACAATGAGAGTTGCGAACTTCTTGGCAGGTGTCGGGGGTATTGATCTGGGATTTTTGAAAGCTGGATTCGATATTGTCTGGGCAAATGAATTTGACGAAAAAGCCTCACAAACTTACCGAAGCAATTTCTCTTCTACGTTGCTGACGGAAGACATAAGGAAAGTCAAAGCATCCGATATTCCGGACTTTGACATCATGGTAGGCGGTTTTCTATGCCAGGCCTTCTCTCTAGCCGGAAAACTCCTCGGATTCGAAGACGAACGCGGAAACCTCTTTTTTGAACTCGAACGAATCATCAAAGAGAAGAAGCCAAAGGCTGTTTTCCTTGAAAACGTAAAAAATCTGATCAACCATGACAACGGCAACACTTATCGAGTGATTTGGAGTCGTCTTACCGAGGCAGAATATTTTGTCAGAGAGCAAATTATGAATTCCTGCGAATACGGAAACCTGCCGCAAGGCCGTGAACGTATCTACATCGTTGGTTTCGTGATCGAAAGGTCTATGAAATCTGCAATCGAAGAGCAAGAGTCTCGAATCGAACGCTATCAACAACTACAACTTTTCTAGGTCGAAATTCCCATACAGCAGAGGATCAACAATATGAATCCAAGAGTTTTCATTGCGCTTGCACTGGCGCTTAGTTGTAACCTCTCTTTTTCCGCTACTCTCGAAGGATGTGTAGTACGTGTGGCTGACGGTGACACGGTAACCGTTGAACTCGATAACGGAAAAAGAGAACGGATTCGCTTCGAAGGTATAGATGCCCCGGAATCCAGTCAAAGTTACGGACGTAAGTCACGAGAAAACCTCATTGATCTTCTCGAAACGCACGGTTATTGCGTCACTGTGGAATATGAACGGAGAGACAACTATGACCGCATTGTCGGCAAGGTCATCTCCGGCGGAGTCGATCTCAATCTTGAGCAAGTTAAATCCGGCTCTGCATGGGTTTACCGCAACTATCTTAAAAACCTCTCTCTGGCTGATAAAGCCCGCTACATTGCTGCCGAAGTTTCAGCCAGAAATCGCGATGCAGGACTTTGGATTGATCCTGATCCGACTGCTCCGTGGATGTACCGGAGAAGCAAAAGGTAAATTCCTGCCCCGCAAAATCCCACGTGTGTGCTTTGCTACCCACTTCCCCGCCCAATTTTTAATCCAGCAGCAAATTTTGGAGACAATCCGCTTTTGCAACTCGTGCTAAAACGTAGTGCAACGATACAAAAACATAACCTCGACCCTTTTTCCTTTTAAAGGGTTAAGTATTTCGGAAAGAACAACGGAGGACTTTCATGCAAAACAAAGTTTGGAAAATCGCTTTCTGCAACTTGAAAGGAGGCGTAGGTAAAACAACCCTTTCGGTGCAGTTCGCAAGGTGGCTTGCCTTGCACGGAAAAAAGGTACTTTTGATTGACGCTGACTGTCAGGGAAACGCAAGCTCGACCTTAATTCCCGAATCAACTGGTATTGAGGGTCAAACCTTCGCAACTCTGGGTATCCATTGCACAAAGGCGGCGGAACTCTTTTCCGACAAATGCGGTTCTGTCATCCCATACAAAACTGAAGTCGGCATTGACATTATCCCGAGCGAAGTTGCTGACGTTGATCTCGTAAGATGCAGTTTCGAGTCAATGGAGGCTTCTCTGAATGTCGCCTCTAACGTCAGCAAAGTTGAAAATGAGTACGACTACGTAATTTTCGACTGCCCTCCTTCTTTGGGAACAGCCGTAGCAGGTCCTCTTTTGGCATCAGACCGACTCATCGTTCCTGTAGTTCTCGGCGGAAACTTCCAAGAGTCCATCCGAAGCATCCGCGCAGCAGTTGACGCAATTCGCTCGTCAACGCCGAAACTGAAGCTCTTGGGATACGTCGTGAACAATCTGCCCCGTAATTCGCCGCTTGACGAAAAACTCTTTAAAAACGTCAAGGATTGGCTTGGAGAGGATGTATTTCCAACCTGCATTCACAATCGGCTTACCACTTTGAGAGCCGGACAACTCAAAAAACCCGTCTTCGGGTTCTTGAATAAGAAAGCCAGCCGGGAATTAACCGAATTTTTCGACTCCATCATGGATCGTCTCGGAGAATCCCGGTTAGGTCTTCCGGAAGTTACAAAAGAGGAGAAATAAATGGCCTCCAGTATGAAAGACTTGTTTGGCTTCATAGCAAAAGATGATTCCCTCAGGACGGAAGGTCAGATTCTGAGACTAAGCCTGGGTCTGATCGAAGTAAAACCTCAGGTGAGAAAGCATTTTGACGAGGAAGAATTAAAAGCTTTGGCTGAGTCGATCAAAGCTGTAGGTCTCCAAGAGCCTCTTACGGTTATGGAGGAAGATCCTCATTCTCACAAATACACTCTCGTCAACGGCGAAAGAAGATATCGCGCTTTGAAACTCATTTATGGCGACGACTTCCAAAATACTATGGTCGAGTGCTATGTAAGAGCAAAGCCTGTCGAAGAAAATCATAAGAAACTGCTGCAAATAGTTGATAACGAAGTTCGATCCGGACTTACGGTATCCGAACTGGTTTCTACCATCCGCTATCTGGAGAGAAACGGCATCAAACGCAAGGAAATAGCAAAAGCTTTAGGAGGAGTTACATCAGCCAAGATGACCAAGCTGTATGCGCTGGCTGATTACGATTGCCCCGCTTTTTTGGAACCTCTGATGTCGATGACGACGAGTTACCAAAATTTGTATCTGCTCAGGAATTTGGCTAAAAAGTATCCTGATGAAGTTAAAAACTTCTGTATCGAGTGTGTCGAAGAAGGCGTTTTCTCCGAAACCCAAATGAATGCACTTAGGGCAAAGATCAAAGAAATTGAATCGCCCGACATCACCGCAGAAAAATCCGTCGATCCTGATCGCACTTCTGACACGAACAAGGAAGAGTCTTCGTCCCCTGTAAAGGAAAATGAGCCAACAGTGCCGAAAGAAGCTAGAGAGGCTGATTCTCAAGAAGCAAAATCAGTTCAAAATCCTTGGAAAGCCTCCCAAACAACTCCCGGAGAAAAGACCGTTGTCTCAGAACAAGGGGATTCCAGTGATCTGGAAGAAAGTGAAGGTTTCCCCGAAGACGGCGAAGAAAGTGAAGGTTCTTCCGAGATCAACGAAAGAGATGATTACGACCATCCCTCTGTGAATGATGAACAGGAAGAAACGGCTGACTCACATTTGCCTGGCGGCGAGGGTTCCTCAAAACCCGAAAAACGAGAACAGAAACCTCCTCAAAAACTACGCGGTGTTCGCACTATTCTGGCTTATGACCAAGCCGCCAACAAGCTGATCTGTATCCTAGACGATTACAGTCAGGTCGAAGTAAGCCCCGTCCAACTAAAGGTAAAACTTTAGCTCAACTGCCGTAAAACCGTCGCTAATCATTTGAGCGAGAATTAGAGGTGCGGTTTCGTCCTTGGTTACGAACATATTTTTCTTACCAGCTAGGCCCGTAAAGCACTGTTATTTATGACGGTGATATAAGGGCCCAGTCCGAAGGACTGGTTATGCTAAACTGGCCCTATCTTTTCAGATCTAGGGGCGGGCTGTCCCTAAGTTAAGTCTGTGGAGAGATGTGAAACCTGAAGGAGTATACGGTTGTGTCCAGACACGTAAAACTCCTTTTGGAGAACGCGCAAAGACTAAGCTGTACTCCTTTGGGCAATCCCGCTGAAGCAGAAACCCGTCGAGACAACCTCGACGTTAAGCTACGGCTGTCGGAGAAGCGGTAGGAATCCTCTTCATTTATGGAGGGGAGGAAGTCAAGTTTCAATAGTGACACCTCCGGCAGATGCGGCGAAGTAAGAACTTGACCAGAAGGAGCCTGAGGCCGAAGCTCTGATACCGTTAAGGTTCCAAACGAGCGCAACAACTCTCTTGAGGCTCTGCTTAACAATCCAAGAAGTTTTGTGATAAGCAGATTCTTTTCCCCTATTTAGAACATTGTTGTTTTTTGTTTTAAATGACACAAGTGAATGTAAATTGAAACAAACATACTCAGTGAGGAGTCCCTAGCTAATGGGACAGTTACTGACTGGCGCTCGTAATGTAACAAAAAAGTTCCGCTTGATAGGAAAGGGCGCTCAGGTTCACAGTGAGCGCCCTTTGTCAGAAGGTTGACTTACTTAGAGAGAATATGCTGCGCAGCCATCTTCCCTGACCATAATCCAAAAACAGTAGCAGTTCCGTTGGCCGCTTCGCCCACGACGTACAGGTTGGGAATCACTTTTCCGTCCGTGTTCACCGCTTGCATGAAGGAGTTCGTAGAAATGCCTCCGGGGGTCGTTTGGATGCCAGGAGTCGTACTGGTCGCATAGAAAGGCGGATGTGTGAAATCGGTTTTCATGTTGTAAGTGCGGCCAAAATCTTCGTCCTTACCCTTCTTCACGAACGAAGAATATCTCTTAATCGTATTTTCAAGTTTGTCAGCCGGTACTCCGATCTTTTTAGCTAAATCGGCAACCGTAGGTGCTTCTACAAAATATCCTTTTTTCAAAAAACCTTGAAGTCTCTTAGAAGACTTCATTGATTGATCATCAATGATGATAAAGCTCTTGCCTTCAGGTTGCTTCATCATCAGACGAGCCATTGTGGTGTAATTCGGAGTGTAGTCGTCACAGAATCTTTCTCCGTTCAGATTGACCATAATGCCGCCTTCTAGGCGTGCTGCGCTCATAGAAACATTCTGATCACCGGCGGAGTGCATAGACGGATTGAGATAGACGTTGACGGGTTGCTTAACTTCGAGTTTCAGTTTTTCTCCCATTTGAATCGCATCACCGGTCGAACCTTTGGCGGTCGTTGTCGGCAATCCCTTCCATTCCGGGGCGTACTTTTCAATTAAAGCCGGATTATTGGCAAATCCTCCGGTTGCTAGGACAACGTTGTCGGCAAAAATCTTATATTTTTCTTTACCTTGTTCAACCTCGATCCCTTTAACTTTACCGTTTTCCGTTAGGATGCCGATAGCTTTGGTATTGACTTTAACGGGAACTCCTAATTCCTTGGCCTTTTTGCTGAGAACCTGCATAAATCGGGTTCCTAAGGAAACACCGCCTGCGATCCCCAACTGATAATCACTCACGACTCGGGTTAAATCGGCTCCATTCTGATTGAGCCATTTGACGGCCTCATCCGCTGAATAAAGCTGTTCCGCCGTTCTTTTGAGTGCAGCCTTGGAAGCACCGGATTTTTCTTGCCTTTTTAAGTAATCCGCAACAGTTAGAGTCTTACCTGCTTGTCTCTGAGGTTCAGTGTCCACGACAACAAAATACTGAGCGGCTAAATTGGTGGTCCCACCCAAGAAAGGCATTTTTTCGACGACTATGACATCTTTCTTTGCTTCTTTTAAGTCAATGGCAGCCTTCAACCCGGAAATCCCGCTCCCCACAACCACAGTTCCGGTGTGAAGATCCTCGAGCGCAAATACGGTCCCGCTGAAAACAAATGCAATAGAAGCGATTAATACTATTTTCTTGTTCATGTCTACTCCTTGGTGGTGATTTAGACAAAGCCCATAGTAAAATGCCAGAAGGTTTAAGAAAATTCTTGTTTATTGATATCTGACATCAAATAATTTGAATAATGAATCTCTTGACTTTAAGAATATTTAGTTCCGTCATTGAAAAGGGTACTTTCGCAGAAGCCGCGAAGGAAAATCATTGTTCACCATCGGCAGTAAGTTTTCATATCAAAACTCTTGAGAACTATCTTCAGGTTCAGTTGTTTGAGAAAACAGGAAGATGTATGAGACCGACTGAACAGGCAAGACTCATTCTTCCGGATGTCAAAAATATTTTGACGAGCTTTTCTTCTATAAAAAAAATAAAAGACACTAGAAAGGATTTGGTCGGCAAAATTCGGATAGGTTTGGCTGATAGCCTGCTTCCGGAAAGCATAGCCGTTATTTTTCAAAAATTTAAGCAGTTAGCTCCGAATGTGACCATCATAGCGGAAGGATCGGATACAGCCTATGCCTTGAGAGAAAAGGTTTATAAAAACGAACTAGATCTAGCGGTTTCATTCAACTGTGGCGACTATCCGCATACTCTGAGCACTTATCCTCTTGATAGTTATCTTCTGGCTATACTTTGTGGTGCGGAGAATTCTATCGATAACAACGCTTTTATAATTCCAGGCAGCAAGATACGTCTTCCTTTCATTTCGATTAATTTAATGAGCGGACCCAGCAAATTTTTTGATCGCTACTTGGCAAGAATGAATATCACTGTGGAAGATCATATGCAGGTGAACAGTTATCAAGCCATGAGCGCTTTACTCAGAAATAATATTGGTTTTGCCTACTCCCCGGTGCCTATTTTCAAGCAGGAGTTAGAGAATGGAAGCATCAAAATTCTTCCCAGCTTTTTGAAAAATATTGATTTGGGCATCATTCTTTTGAAAAATAAAACACGAAGCGAATCGCCGGCCGTTTCGCTCATGTCGAAGCTAATCATCGGAAATTTGTCGAATCCAAACCTTGATCGAGATCACTTCATCGAAAAGACCTGTCTGATGAAAAGGAAGAACTTTCTCAATTCTCCAGATGTCTTTGACTTCATCCCATTTGATTGTTCTCCCGACTTGTAGCATTTCCCCGTCAAGTGCTCCAAAAATCGCTTTGGCGGGATTTTTATTTTTGAACTCAGTCTCGCCTAGGTTTGTTTTTCTTTTCGATTGTGGAGCGATTTGCCTACCTTTCCGGGACTTTCTAAAAGAGCACCCAGGGATCAAAAGTCCAAAGGGACTAACTACCCAAAAACTTCAAAAGTTAGTCGAAAATTTTTTGTGACTTAGGAAAGACATTCAAGTTTTTCGGGTCTGTTGAACGTGAAAAAGCTCCCGCCGAAAATGGGGCCTCAGAATACATTCATTATGGTAATCCGGCCACCCTCCGGATTACATTGTATTTTCGTTCCCACAATGTAACCCCGCACCCCTTCGGATTACATTGTTTTTCCTTCCGTAAAGTAATCTGACATCCCTAGGTTTACATTGTTAAACAAAGCATAATGTAAACAGACCGTCCTCGGTTTACGTTATTGGCCCTTGCACAATGTAAACTGACCACCCTCGGTTTACCTTATTAGATATTATTAGCCTCAGAGCTTTGGATAAGAACCAAACAAAAAGCGGAGCCGCTCGGGACTCCGCTGATTATTCAAACCCAAACTATGACTTAATTGCCTTTAATTTTCTTTTCAAGAATTGAAAGTTTCTGGGACGTTTCTACCAAGAAAGCAGAAGCCCGTCTGCAACCTGCAAAATGTGCATCGTAGATATTTTGAAGAAACTTCTTGTGCTCACCTGAACCGGTGAAGTCATTAGCTTTTTGCTTAAAGGTTCCCGGCTCTATTGTGAGATACTCGCTTTCAGTCAGGTTGCTTACTCCGCCCTTTTTCCATTTAGGTCTAATTCTTTTCCATGGAATAGAGATTCCAACCTCTCTCATCTGAACAAATACAAGAAAAGGCAGCGCATCTCTTCTGTCCTTGACTGAAAGTTCTTTATTTCGTTCGCTTATATCTCGTTTATAAGAGCGGAAGGCCACCACCATACGAAGTGCATTTAGAAAAAGCAATCGCTGATAACAACGCAAAAGTCCTCTCACCGCAGCAAAAATTGCCAACTGTGCTTCTTTACTGTTACTTTCGAACCACAAGTCGATTTTGTCCACGGCTCCTCGGTCTGCTCCTTTCGAGGTGTCATCGGGATATCGCTCACCGTACACGTCCAGTTCGTTTAACTCTCTTAAGGACTCTTCTAGTTGCTTCAAACTAAAACTTGTTTGCGCCAGAGCATCTTTAATCTCATTCATAAGCCCTTTCTCCAACCCAATTTTCGTGAAAAGTTAAACATCGTTCCAGTTTTTCTCTGTAATCCGAAACAATCCGGTTATCCCGCTTGTTATCACACCAAGGGCAAACATAAAAATTACGGATGAAATTACCGTCTTTTCCTCTGGTATAGGCGTTCTGCACAAGAATTTCTTTCCCGCACTGACATTCTTCAATAAAGATATCTCCCTTTAAAACTCCCAATAGGGTGTAAAAAATCTCCCTTAAATTCGGGATCGAGTCCTTGAATTTCTCTGACTCGACGAAGCCGTCCAAGACCATTTGGCGGGCGAAAGCAAGAGATAAAAGATCTATTTGAATTGTTGTTCCCAGAGTCTTCTCGTCGGCGTTCGGGCTATTGCTAAGGTCAATTTTTAATTTGAACACCGGTCGGTTATTCATTTTTTCGGGCAATTTATCAAGAAGTCCCGTGACCATTTCTGACGACTCAAAGTATTTAAGAACTGTCGCAAAAATAAAACGTCTTTTATCGCGATAGACGGTTTCGTGGGAAAACAACCCTTTCGGCTTTTCTCTTGCCAACCGATATTTTGATGTTTGACAATTATCTCGAAGAAATTTGACAGAAATATCAGGAACGGCGTTTTTAATTATCTCGTTGTCATAGCCCAAGGAAAAAAGTTGAAGCGCCTCTGCCATAGACTCAAGAGAATCTACCCTTTCAACACTCGTATTTCTAACTGCTGTATTGGCCAATTTAACTATCCCTGAGAGGTTGCGAAAACGTGTTTTGGATCAAAGTAAGAGCTGCAAAGCCGGAAATAAATCTTCAAAACATCAAGACAACCGGCGACGTTCGCTCGATTATTTACGTTCCTAAGCCTGAACAGATAGGTAGAGAAATTCATGTAGCATTTGAGCGAATACCAGACTTCTTCGATGCTGTAAGAGCCACAGAGAATGTCTTGAACCATCCAATTTTCCAAACCAAATATTGAAGGGACAAACTCTGGGCAGGTGGAAATACTTTCCAAAACGGCAGACCAATACCTGTATTCCAGGCTCGGTTTTATGGTGACTTTGGGTTTGAAAGTTCTAAATTCCCGCACACCGTTATTGAAACTATGCCGATCAATAGGAGCTGGAACGAACCATGTTTTATACGGATCTGCGTAGCGAATCAGATCCTTAAACCCCTGTTCCGTTAGTTCTTCTGAAAAATACTTATAATCACCCTCTGTAATGAAACGGTGATCAATCCAAAGTGATTCTTCGGGCCCCTCGTCCTTCCGAATCTTCTCATTCCGACATACGTCGAAAAAATCGTGATTGAGACTTTCGACTTGTGTCCGTATCTTTTCCCTAGCTTGTTTTAGTTTTTGAAGATCCATTTTGTCACCCTACCTCTGCCGGGAGAGTTGTTTGTATGTTTTTAGAACTTTCAAGGCATATCGCGCCTGACGGCCTGAATCGGACCAATTGTGGTATCTTCCTATGCCTGTTACTAAGTCGCCCGATGCCGAATCAAGTGCTTTTTTTAAGATTTTTGCACCCGTTCTCAAGTTGATTTCCGGGTCAAACATTTCCTTATGGTCAATCTTGTTAGAGTGCCAAAGTAAATTAACCTGCATCAGCCCGACATCAACTGATTTAATTCCCATCTTTTTTAATCTGGCAACTTCAATTTCCGCATCTTTCTTCGACGCAGCAAAAAAAGATCCTTGAGATGAACAGACGGCCCACGGCCAAGGTTGCTTTACTTTTTTATTGGCGGGTGCAAAACCGCTTTCACTGATTGAGACCGAATAAAGTAAAAGAGGGTCCAGTCCTACTTCATTGGCAATTCTTTCGTAAATGCTTCCGGTGAGAAAATTAGAGGCAAAGCATGAGTTTGACAGAAGGATAAACGTCAAAATCAGCGTTTTTCTCATATCTTTTCTCCTAGGACCGAATCTAAAGATTCAATTCGTAACTCTTTCTTTACAAAACTTCGCAAGATTGAGTATATGCCCACGGAGTAAAAAAATATCCGTAAAAATATAGGGTTAAATATCAATTTCCCCCTGCATACAACTTTTTGACCCAAACCCCCTATTTTTCAACAAGAATATGTCTTGTTGGGTTAAAAATGCGACAAATTTTTGTCTCGGTAATTTCACTTACCCTTTTCTTGTTTTTCTTGATATTGTTGTTTTTATCGCAGTTCGAATGAATTTCGATACATTTTTTTAATTAAAATCCTTTGCTTTGATCGGATCAAACTTTAACCTTAAATAGAGCTTTTTCTCACGAATAACAGAACAAGGACTCAAAGGGATATCAGAAAGAGAAAATTCCTCTTCAATCGGTCTGAATATTTCATCCTTGATCGTGCTTAATGAGCGGCCTCTAACGTTTTGATAAAACAAGTCTTCCAGAATATCGCTTGTGAAGGAAATTTCCACTTCCGGACGGTCGAAATATGCCTCAAGTATTTGAAAATTCCTAGCATCAAACAGGGCCATTACGTTATTGACGCCAACCATATACAGGAAATTTGATAGAAAAAATTTCGCGTTTGCACTCCTTACCCCGAAAAGATGAAACCATTTCCAAAAATAGAGTAGTTGGCGACACTCGTTAAAAAGAGCAGAGGACTGGGTAGTAAATTTAAAAGAGACTTGACCTCGTTTACTTCTATTCAATCCGGTAATACTTTTAAAGTGAACTCCACGAGTAAGAATGAGGGGTTTTTCTAAAAAAAGGAGGACTTGCTTCAAAGACGAGAAACTCCCTTGATAGCCTTCCAAGTTCCTGACATCACGCTCTCTGATGACAACAATACCTTTGTCGTCCGGTTGGAATTTCAAAAGAAGAAGACAATACAAGAAGGAACTGTTGGAAAATTTTTCATCTAACGCTCGAAAAATCACCAACAGCAATTCAAGCGGGAAGCCGGACAACTTAGTCTCCTCTAAAGCAATCGAGAATCAATTTTAAGGATTTATAGCGATCTTCATCCGGATTCCCAATAGCGCGAATTTCGCTCATGCACTCCTCTTCAGATATACCCGGTTTTCCCACCATTCTTCCGTAAACCCTAATGAGCCTCAGTGCTTCTTCCCCGGTAAAGCCTCCAAACGCGTTTGCGGATCTTTCCCTCAATTGACTGGAATAATATTCGTTCAAAAGATCAAGAACGAGATACTGAATCCGATGTTTTTCCGGAACAGGAAATATTTCAAATGAAGGGTACAGAGAGTCTTTGCTGTTTCGCCTTATTCTGGTTCTAAAGTTTCCCAGATCGAAACTTCGCGGATTGTTCTCGACGGATTCTTTATTAAATTCACACGATGCCTCCAAAGCTCGGATAATCCAGTCGGGTTTAGACAAATCCTCCCTATTCACCTTCATAAAAGAAGCTTGTCTTTGAGGGTGACCGCCCTCCAAATAACAATAAAGAATATGTGCTCCGATATGTGGATAACACAGTTTGTCCAACTGAAAGCAATTCAGCATCTCCCTACCGATTCTTGAGGTTTCGGCATAATTTCGAGCCAGAGTTCTCCTAGTTTTTTGAGTCTCAGGATTTTCCGGGCTTTTTTCGCTATTTTTTGTCATACGGTCTATTGCAGACTTGGTGTAAGCAACAACCCAGCATTCATATAAATAAAGCCCTTTTTTATGGATGTTCTGAGAATCTTCCGCAAGTTTTTCGAATACTCTTTTTGCTTGCGACATTTGTCCTTCTGCAAAGCAGTATCGGGCGTAAATACCTTTCCCGGTATTAGTGCTCAACAGTTTTTCTCGGTCTGCACGAGTAAGTTTGAATTTGCTGTCTTCCGCTATTTTCTTTTGCAGTCTCAACGCTGTCTCTACCAACTCGCAGTTCATGTCGTGAATCTCCCGTGCTATTTCATTGCCGAAAATTTTTACGGGGGATTCACTCACCAAACTCAAAAAACCGAGATCCAGGCGTAGCGCTACGTTTTCCATGTCGAAGCTCTTCAATTTAGTATTTGAATCGTGGGAAAAGCTGAGGAACCGGCCGATCCTAGATAGACCGAAAGCCAATTTTTAAAACCTTTAGGCAAAGGCAAAATTACTGTAGGGAAAGAAATCTGTGATCCGGACTCCAACTTTTCCTTCAAATTCAGTGCGATCTCTGTTTCTATTTCGTTCTCGGGAAATACCAAAACGCACTTAACACCTTGCTCAGGATAATATCGGCCCAGATTCTCAGAAGTAAGAAGCGCTCTGGTTGATACGGACTTGAAAACACTTGCAATTATCAAAGCAGATTCAAGCTTCACTGAAAGACAAACAACTTTTGACGAAGAATTGAACTTTACGAATCCCGAAAAACCATTAGTCGTCTTTGTATGAAGAAAAGTCCAGCCGTTCGCAGCCTTTCCTGTGTACACGCCCTTTGAATTGATGGTCGCACTCAGCACCCCTGTCAGTCGATTGGAATTGTCTTTTACAGCGAAAAGAAGTTGTGTGTCGTCCTTTTCCATCCGATACCTGAAGTTTTCCAATATCGGATCCCCTACACAAAATTCAAGATTCCGCCGATTAAAAAACTTCTTAACCGCCTCTGAATCAATGAGAGAGGGATCGTATTCAAAGGCGTTCTGCCAAACGGACAAAGGAGTCTGAGTGATCGCCATCAACAAATTTAGGCGCGGAGACCTCTGCCTTCAGACAGGGGAGGAAGCGCCTTCTCCTTTCGAATTTCTGTTATATAAGTTTGTCTCTTTTCCAGCAGATGCAGCTTCTTGTAGCTGATGCCTGCCGAAATGCGGGTTCCGTCAAGTTTTCGAACATCAAAGTACCCGGATGATCGACGGCCGAAAATGAAGCCTTCTTCTCCCTTGCAGGCAACCTTGTCAAAAAGACGGAAGCCTTTGACCTCAAAGGGAGCCTGATTGCGCTTTCGAATGCCGCCTTTGAGGATGGAGAGCTTGTGAATCTGCCGGTTGTTCCGACGCGTCTGCTTCTGGAAGAAGAATTCGCCGAGCCTTTTGGCGCCGAGATTGCCGGCGACGCAGAAAGCATCTGCACAATGCGACTTGGCGATGCCGTTCGAGATCCGTGCGTGCTTAGTCCGGTAGCCGTAAGTGTTGTTCACTTCCAGCTCAGGATGCGACGCCTTCAGGCGGTTCAGTACCTCCCAGCGCATAATGCCCATGAAGGCTTCCGCACGGAACGATTGCCCGCGCTTGGCCTTTAGAGTGAGTTCGCCGCGATGAAGCGCCTTATGGCACGTCTCACAAAGCGTAATCAGGTTGCCGGGCGAATCGCCGCCCGTGCGTCTGCTTTCCAAGTGATGAACATTGAGCACCGGGTCTTTCGATCTGCCGTAACAATGCTGACAAACATGCCCGTCTCTGCAAAGAACATACTCGCGGATGTTCCAGAAGCCAAGCTGTTCTCCCTCCTGGTATTCTTTCCCTGAAATGTTGGGATTCTTCAGCAGCTGCAAGTCGAAAGACGCCGTTTCCACGGTGATCTTTGTGACCGGCAGCAGTCGAAGAACCGCTTCTATGCGCGACAAGTGCGCGTTGATTCGGTTTTCAACTGATGGTGCAAGCCACCCTTTGCGCTTGGTGCGGATGCGGTTGTCGAACCTCGGAGCACGGTAGCGCGTTTTGCGGTTACGGCGGGACTGCCGTAATGCACGACGAGCAGAGAGCAGATCGGTGATGTCCTGACGAAGTTCAATTTCGGATGCATAAAGTTCAGCCTTTTCCGTTGATGCGGAAAGGCCGACATGTTTGTACCCGGCATCAACGCCCAGACTCACCGGCTGTTTGGTCTCGCCGGTCGCAATCGTGAGCTGTATGGTGAAAGGCGTGCGCCTTACAACAATAGCTTTCTTCTCTTTAAGCAGAAGGCGCGCTTTTGCCGGTGAACAGGGCATCAGCGGTTTTCCGCGTTTGTTTAGGACAAATACTCTCAAGTTTTATCTCCTCGGTCTTTCGACCGGTTGTGATCCTTCGCCAATGTTGGAAGGGGTTTCAAGCCGACAGCACCGCTCCTACCTCTCAGAGCTTTTAACCATCGGCCGCAGAGCGCGGGACTAGGATCTGCATCCCGCGGTGCCTGTACATTCTCGACCAACGTAGTCCCCAAAACGACGGACTGAGGCTAGTCAACTAGAGGCTTTTTCAAGCCTCGGCCTTTAGGCCGGGGTAGTTGACTTAACCTTAAGAAGCGGATAGAACAGGCTCAGGATGCTCACCGGCTTTTGCTTCCGAGTCCGATCCTTTTTGTGCAACCGACTTATCTTCAGAAATCGGTTCCTGCGGTGAATTGCTCAAAGCTTCTTTCTCTTTTTCCTGTAATGTTTCAGATGTCGGCTCTTCCTGTACTTCTTTTGCTTGTTCCGAAACCTCCGATGTTTCATCATCCTCGGCAGATTTCTCTTCTTCAGCACGTCTCTGGGCCCGTCGTTCTTGTTTCAACCGTTCTTGTTCCTCTCGTTTTTTCATTCGTTCATCACGCTCTTCTCCAACTTCACGGCGAGTTTTTGCGATAATGCGGGAAATATTCGACGCCATCGCACGAAAACTTTTTTCCCAGTTGGCTATAGCTTCAGCGCGTTTGACAGAACTTAATGATCCGGCGAGCCAAAGAGCTTCTACCTTCATGCAAATCCTATCGACCAGCAGTACAGCCTCGATAAGAGTCTTAAAAGACGGACAGGTACGATTCACTTCGACATCCTGCTTTGCGAACTCCACCTTCGGCAACTCTAAATTTTTAATCTGGTCGTTGATGGTTGCGAGCTGTTCTTGAGCTCGATTCTTGAGGTCACTCAAATCTTTATTGACAACATCTTCAACCGATTGAAATTCTTTAGCAGACATATTCCCTGCCAGCCTGTCTTGGAGTAAGCGCAAATCTGAAGACAGATATGAACAAACATTCCAAATTCGGACACCGGTTCGAGTTTGAAGCGTAAATTTTTCAAGGATTACTGACCCCATTGGTACAGCGATACCTTGTTTGCGGTTGGTATTTTGCTTCCGACGAGGGCTGTTACCAGGGCGGGAGCCTTTTTCTTCGGGCATATTTTTCTCCTATAGCGATAGAGAATGAGTTGAGCAGCAGATCTTTAAGACCTGCATCTTTTAATGTAAGGTTCGCATCCGACGGACTCTGCAGCGATCTTCTTTAAAATGGCAGGTTTTGTGACGACACAAAAAAAGGACCCCGAAGGATCCCTTTTTTGTCACTATAGGAAAAATACTAAAGTAGGAAACCCTCCGGCTTGTAACTTGCCGAAGAAATCATTTCCAACCTCTCTTTATCGTCACTCCACATACTCAAACGAGTCATGGTATCGGTGACAAAATCGCGCAACGGACTTTGTTGCGCATCCCAATCTTCCGCCGATTGAACGACAGAAGCCAAAGGCGTGACCTCATTCCTAAGAATCGTAAGTTCAGGAAACTCATAGCTCCACCGGCCAAGGCTCGTACAAATAGTACGAACCTTAGGATAAATAAGGCCAAATCGCTTTTCTTTCAAACATTCCAAAACTTCCGAGGCCCTTGCCGCATTCAACTCTTTTATAACACTTAGAGCCTCCTCTCGGCCAAATGCCGTCGTCCACCTCCGAAATTTGCAACCTTTGATGAAATAATCAGAAAGAGTTTTCTCTTCCATCAACGACAAAAAACTTGAAGCTTCGAATAAAAGATCCATGAATTCTATTTTCTGTCTATCAAGAAAGAGTTCAACCTTTTTGATATTAAATTCAGTCGTCAAATAACAACTGTTTCCATAAAAAAAATCGCCTTTTTGCCGCATGAAATCAAAAACTTGATTTCGATGGGTTCGAAGATCTGTAAGTGCAGCCGTCGGAATGTTCTTTTCTCGAACTATTAAGCCCGAATCACTTGTTTGAACGGTCCCATTCGGGAGGCTGTAGTTCAATAACACCAAAAATACCATTTAGGTGCTCCTGTAAAAAAGGGGCACCTTCCCCTTGGGGTCAATGCCCCACGGGGTTGGTAATCAGTGATACTGGACATAATCGAGGTCGATTATGTCTCCCGTCTCTCCGTCTTGTATAAAAACCAAGCGCCAGGAAGCGCTCACGCTAATGGCGTACTTCCTATTGCTCAATTTATGGTTCCTCTTTTCTAAAATCTCATGAATCTGACGAGATCTTTTGAGAAGAGGCAACGGAACGCAGATCAACTCGATCAAAATATGAACCAGTTTTTCCGCGTCCGCGCTCCGGATTCCGGAAGTGTCTCCTGTTTGGATAAACTTCTTTAATCCTTTATGCCGGACGGAACGTATTCTCATACAGCCGCCTTAGCATTTGCTTTGGCTCTGCGGCAAACATTCAAAACGACAAGATTGTCGTTTATCAGATTTGCCAGGGCCTTTAGAACAGGATCGTCAACCATCGGAATATCCGGCGGATTGTCAATCCCGATAAAAAACAAGTCACGCATTTCATGACTTTGATCTTGCAGCGCATCAACCGCCAAATCCACCGGTAAAGCGGCAAATTCCTCAAGTTGTTTTCGCTGTAATTCAACGTACTTTCTCACTTCTTTGTAGTCCATAGTGAACTCCATAAAAAAGCGAGACTTCGCCCCTGCGGGGCAAAGCCCCGCAGGATTAAAAACCAAAGATCAGATCGGAAATGAATCAGGTCCGAACATCAAAAGATGATCGTTCCAGTCAACTCCCCGTTGGTCTTCTTTTAGATTTTCATCAGGCAAAAACACAAAAGCTCGGATTCCCGAGGCTTTCAATCTTTGCTTGAGTTTGTTTGCGGCTTCCTGTCCTGTAAAGGACTTGTCTTTATCGGCAAATATGCAAACGGTTTTAACGGTTGAAGGAATCTCAATCGTTTCCAATCCGTGAGCACTAATTGCCGACCAGCAAGGAAAGCCGGTTGCAGCTACAACTGACAGCGCAGTTTCGATACCCTCCGCAACGCAGAGAACATCAGAAGGCGCGTTTCCAAGACGGATGGCGCAACCGTTAACACTTCTTTCAAAAGGAATGGGCATCAGTTTCTTCGGACAAGAAACAGAAGCTTTTTTACCTTCTTGTGTGAGAAAAGTACGATGCAACGTAATTGCAGCACCGTTCTTATCCCTTACAAGGGCGATAAAGCCGGGATAACTGTTGACCTGACCGTCCTCATCAACGTAACTCATTTGAGCTACATATCGAAGGTCGGACAGATTGATCGGATTAAATTCAGCTTCTCTAATACCTCTGTTACGAAGATAAAGAGCTGCCGGATTATTTCCGCTCAAAGACAGTGGTTCCGAGCTTTTCCAAAGCGCCCTCATCTGAAGACGCCTTTTTCCCAAGACTGCCGCTTTCTTCTCCTCCTCAGCTCGGATTTCTTCGGGGCTGGGGAGGCGTCGAGCAGACCAAAGGGTTTTTGTAAACTCTTTGCCTTTGGAATTAATCGCCTTTTGTTTCGCAACAAGCGTTAATTCGGCAGCGTCTCCGACTTTTAAACCGGCCAGTTCACAGGCTCGTTCCAGATCCGCCCCCCAATGGACAGAACCGTCGGTAAAGCGAATCAGAAAACAATCCCTTCCGTTTCTAAGCTTCGTCATTCCGATAAATCGAATTTCTCCGGAAAACTTGGAACCTTCAGTTTCCGTTGAAATTATTTGAGCTGATGAATAATCAAGGCGCAAAAAAGCGCCCACTTTATTTACCGTCTCATTGAATGACCAGCCCGTAACCCATTGCAGAAGTGCAAAACCGTCGTTATAAGCTCCGCACGTATTGCAAATACCAGCCCCAGTTTCCTCCCAGTGTGGGAAAAGCCGAAATCCGTCAGTTCCGCCGTGTACGGGACAACTAACATGGTTAGGTGCCCTGTCCACAGCTTCATTCAGCTGAGGTGCCAAGGCGCCGAAAATCTCGCGCCAATGTCCCTTAGCCGCTTCTTTTACAACATGAATCTGATAACTCATAAGTTATCCTCCAAAAAAGAAGCAAGGGAACCCGCAAGGGTTTAACCCTTGCAGGTTGAAAATATGGCCAAAAAGGTCAGCCGTTCCACGCGGTTTCAATCACAAGAAAGGCCTTGTAAAGATTGAGTCCGCACGTCTTTAGACACAAAGGAGTGAACGTGATAGATCCGATAACTTGGACTCTATTAACTCTTGTCCATCCAAAATGTCTCTGATTCGATATGGAGCTCCGTTTCTTCCATGTCCGTCCGGACCTATCCACAAAAAAGTCTCATAGTCCGGATCGAAACCTTCGTAACTTTCCTGAACCTTTTTGCAAAGGTCCTCAAAGCCGCGAACGTCTTCGATTTCCAGGGAATAATCTCTGGCTAACGAAAAAAGGGGAACAAACGTTGCAGTGACAGAAGAGTTTTCCAGAGAAAAATCAACCTCCCAATCGGTACTGGAATGTATCGCTCTCCACCGTTTAGAGGAAAACATCTTTTTAAAAGAATTTTTCATCAAATTTATGCGGGGAGACCCCTGTTTTCAGGCAGGAGAGGAAGCGCCCCCTGTTTTTGTTTAGTAAAAAAAATGTTTGAGACGGATACTCTCAAGTTCCGCCTCCTCTCGATCTTTCGACCGGTTGTGATCCTTCGCCAATGTTGGAAGGGGTTTCGTGCCGACAGCACCGCTCCTACCTCTCAGAGCTTTTAACCATCGGCCGCAGAGCGCGGGACTAGGATCTGCATCCCGCGGTGCCTGTGCATTCTCGTCCAACGTAGTCCCCAAACAACGGACTGAGGCTAGTCAACTAGAGGCTTCTTCAAGCCTCGACCTTTAGGCCGAGGTAGTTGACAAAAGCATCTCCAAAGAAAAAGGGGACGCTTTTCCCTTACGGGGAAAGCGTTCCCGCAAGGGTCTAATAATCAATTAGGCTGTTTTAAGTTCGTAGATTGTTCGGAAATCCTCGTCTTTGTACTTAAAGTCCGGGTATTCCTCCTTTGCAAACTTTGCAGCGTCTTCTTCATCCAAAAACCAACCGTGGCGACAAAAATCATCGGATTGAGGCCCGCAGACTTCAAATAAGTCTCCGTTGATCGCCTTCTCAATGATCTCTGCCTCCATGTTGAGCCTCTTCAGAACTTCTTCTTCCGTTACTGTTTCTCCCGGTTTCCCAAGAAAAGCTGCGGCATCCTTTTGGGAAACAACTGCAATGTTTCCTTTAAAAGAATCCCATTTGTCCATAAAAGTGAAGTCGGAAAAAGATTGAAACCGAAACCAATAACTTGAATGACTTCCGCAGTTGATTTCGAACAAAAACAAACCGTTCTTACGAGCGTGTCTGATTCGATCGCGAATCTTTTCGACGGAAGACTCTTTCACCTGCATCCAATTTGCAACAGACGGGTGAACGCAATAAAACTTGAAACCGCTTGATGTCAGACATTCAACGGAATCCTGCAAAACATCTTCAGGACAGTCGCAGTAATCGACGGTGACGGATTCAGTATGTGAACGATTGAAAAACGTTAGCATTTGAGTCTCCTCATAAAAATGCGGAGACTTCTCCCCTGCGGGAAAATCCCCGCAAGGGTTAAACATTAAAAAGCAACTTCTAGTCTTTCGGCAATTGAACTTCAGCCGGCCAAGACTTCGAAGTGTTGTACAGAATCACTCCATACCCGTAGCTGTCTTTACTGCTCCCAGCTAGAAAATCGGCCAATTCGTGAGTAAGTTTCACGAAGTTGGCAGACCCGAAATATCTGAGTGATTCAAACAGGCCGAACGCACTTTGGATATTCTCGAAAGTAAGTCCCAAGCAGGTTTGACCGTACATACATCTGCCGGAATAAGAAGCGTCAATGCCGATTTCTCCGGAACTTTCGTCCGAAGCAGAAACCAGAAATTCGGCCAATTCAACAGAAATTGTTTTACTCATAAAAATCTCCAAGAAAAAGCGGAGACTTCCCCTCGCGGGGATCAGTCCCCGCAAGGGTCAAGAGTAAATTTAGTGAAAAGCAGGATTCTTGATCGGTCGGTATTCCGGCCCTACAAGAACTGCGCAACCGTCATCCAAAACAGATTCCCTGAATCCGGAAACCTCCAAGTGGTAGGGCATTTGCTTTCCGGTCAGCTCTTCAATGCAGGGGATAAGTTCGTCGAAAAAGATTCCGACTTTCCTTACTTCGCCGTCAACTTCAATGGAATAAGAATCATCCCAATCAAGCAAGACAGTAAAGTTTTTCCCTTCATAGAAAAACTTAAGACCGTAATAACAAAACGCATCCTCCTCATGGGCCTTGCGGGGAATCCGATGACTTGATCTGGAAACTGCCAGAATAGTCGTCGGATCGACGCCAAACTCAATGAGATTTTCAAAACCGCCCAACTGACCAACCAAGTTCGAGACGACAGTTTGTAGATTCAACATAAGTTGCTCCGTTAAAAAAACGGGGCACCTCGCCCTTGCGGGGAAGTGTCCCGCAAGGGTTAAGAAAAATGTTGTCCGAGTCAATTCCGTCCGTAATCAACGGCTGAATCCGAACTTCTCGTATTCCTCCTCCCAATCATCGTCGTCGGGGAAACCCGACTCCGACGGCTCCATAGGAGTACCTTCACCGGGAAGGAACTTTTCAGCCCAACGATCAACCAGACAGCATTTGATGTCGGACAAAATGTTTGAAACCGTACTTTCAATATCATCCTCATTCACTTCAGCATGAACAAGAATCTTGCCCACATTGTTGTAAAGATCATCGACCATAGATTTCAATTCATTGATGTCTCCCGCAGTGACGGGAAGAAGAGAAGCGGCAGATTTCTTTTGCATAAAGCCTCCGAGTAAATTAAACAAGCGTTTCTCTCTTTCGGGAGCCACGCACAGTAATAAGCTCGGGAAACACAGCTTTAACAAGTTTTCTGCCGGCTCCGGTTTCCGCACTTTGATAGTCGGAAGACACCCGACCGACGCCGGAAAGCTTCAAGAAGTAGAACAAACCATACACAAGAGGTCCGAAGCCTTCGGCATGATTCGTTTTACAAAATGAGAAACTGTCTCCGTCAAACGGAAAGTAGAAACCCTCCGAAGGAACGGTCTCGTCATCAGGATGAATAAAAATCGCATTGGAGTTTTTCCATAAAGCGACCAGCTTCTCTTCTCTGTTGTCGGCAGATTCAAGAATTTTCAGTTGGTTTTGAGAATCTTCCAACCATTCATCCCATCTTCCGGAATGTTCCTCTTTCTTCGCAAAAATTTCAGCGCTGTTAGTCGTATGGTCAAACCAATACGTCACAATTTTTGCTGCATCTTCACAAAGTTGAGCGGCCTGTTCCTCACTCAAAGAAACAGTTCTGTTGAAATAATGGGTGTATCCCATGATGAGTCTCCATAAATAAAAAGCGGAGACTTCCCCTCGCAGGGATTGTCCCCGCGGGGGTAGAAGGAAAAAGCTTAAGAGTTTCCTCTCTAACTTAAATCCTTATTTTTTGTTTGCTACGATCAAGCAGAAAATGGAAAAAACAACCATTACTGCAACGAAACAAATGGCAAAAACCATGAATGAAGTTGTCATTTTTTCTCACGTTGAAACTGCCGGTACTCTCCTTCTCCACAAATGCTGGGAATGACGAAAAGCATCGGTTAATACAACAATGAATCTCTATTTTTTGGACTTGGTAAAGCACCACAGAGTGAATCCAAGAGCCAATGCCAGAAATAGTGCATCAAAACACCAAAATACGGCAGTCATTTAATCACCCTTAAGTTAGTTGGTACCAATGATACCAACGCAAACATAACTGCGGACAAACCTGCCAAAAATGCTGTTTGCCCTTCAGACTGAAAGGCCGCAATAAGGAAAGTCGCGACAGCAGCTTTTTCTGTCATATCCGACATCCTCTTTACAGTCCTGTCAAAGTCAAACTCAAAATGACAATTATGGATAATTTTGAATCTCCTTTAAAAAGGGAGACTCTCCCCTCACGGGGGAAAATCCCCGCAAGGGTTAAAAATTGAAAGCGGTTTTACCGCCTTTGTACGCAGTTGTCAGTTAAATTCTTCTGCCTTACATATACACTAGCCAGCCGAATTCACCGGCTGATTGACGTAGATGTCTTGAGGCAAGATTCACAAATATCTTCATGCCCGAACGACCGAGATTGGCGGTTCGGAAACGGTTTAGCGTTTCCTGGTAAGCGCCAATTTCATCGAAGCGGAGATGAGGTTCCAACAACATAGCAGTCAACAAAAGCGGTACAGACAATATGCCGCCTTTGCATTCAAACATTTCGATTCTTATTTTCATAAGAATCTTTGAAACAAGTCTCATGATTAATATTCCTAAAAATGCAGAGACTTTCCCTCCTGCGAGGAAAAATCCCAGCAGGGTTGATAATTTCAAACGTTAAGCACTAGCTGGGGCCAACTTTGCACGCCGACCCAATCCTCAAAGTGAGTGCTGTTCCAGCTTTCCGAATAGCCTGTTTCGCAGGCTTCGGCGAACTGAGTTCTTTTCTCTTTGAGATAAGACATCAAAAAAGCAATATCCAAGTCATCCGTGTACCACTTGATTTCGCGGCAAACAAAAACAGGCCAGGTTTCACCCTTCTCCTCCACTGTCTCAGCCAATTCGAAGCAATCCAAAAGCTTGGATTCGGGGAATTCTTTCTTAAATATCTTCTCTAAGGTTTCGTAATCTTCTTTACTGATCACAAATGCAACGTCACTTCTAACTCCCATAATTAATCTCCAAAAAAGGAGATTTTTCCCCTCACGGGGAAAAATCCCCGTAAGGGTTGGGCGGAGCGCCCCACTTATTAGGCGGGGCATAACTTACGTTACCTCGGAGGCTTCAAAAATATCATCAGTAACAAGAGGAAAAAATACACTTTCTTCCAATCACTTAAAGATATAATGAGATCCAAGGAGACGTTAACTATGTTGAGATCCATAGCGTCTCTCCCAGAAGCCCCCGATTGCAAATCGGGGGTTTTGTTTATCTGCCGGTTGTCCGGGCCCTTGTATAAAACCTCAAACAAATTTTGAATTTGAGAGGTTTTAGGAAATCAAGGACGGAGAGCGTTATGAATAGTCAAGCGCTCCAAAATTAAAACTCACAGCCTTAGTTAGGCAGCACAATCCTCAAGCATCAGCTTTTTAGCAAGCGAAAAAACCGCACCCGGTAATCTTGAGATAGATTCAACACACTCAAAATTTTTACCAAAAAACATCGGCAGGTTTCCTTCTGCTTTTATTCCGATAGCGCCGGTTTTTATACCGTCTTTATCGAAACTTGCTCTTAGCTTTTCAACTTCAGAATCAGCTTCACTAAAAATACCGTCTGTGATAACAAGCACAATTTTTTTATCTGCCTCTTGTGTTGCAAGGACACTTCTCACCTCTGCCATCGCAGTGACGAAAGGGGTATAGCCGAATGTGCTTAAACCTTGAATGATAGAAGCAAATGTACGAGGCTTTTCACCCAAAGGAACAACGGTAACACGACCGGTATCTTTGGTAATGGCCGGAAATGCTGAAAGCTGGGCTTTAGTTTGAGGAATCCTATCAAGAGTCTCCAACAAAGCATAAGCGGCAATCTTCGCCATTTGTGCATCATCTTTCGTCATTGAACCTGAGCGATCCAAAAGAATATGAACAATCGTTCTTTTAGATTTGAACAGGATTGGACTTCGAAAAATGCGCATATCCCAAGTTGACAACTTATTTAAATTGCCGAAATCCAGTCTTCTGCCGTTTCTACCATTTCCGAGGTTTTGCATACTTTGAGTCTGAACCAAGCTTTCCAAACCACGACGTAACCCTTGCGTCAGCCCTAATGCCTTTTGTCTAAACAAATTAGTTGACTCAGGACTAGAACTTCTAAGAGTGTCTTTTATGCGTGCAGCGGATTCATTTGCAAGCACAATCGCCGGGCGCTTGTGTTCGGTCGAAAACTTTTCCGCAGATTGGACAGCCAGTTGTTTGAACTTTCTGCTTATATCCAGCGGTGTATCTTCGATCACCTCAATAAGTTGCAAATCTTTATGTTTGCCAGACTTAGGCTTATCGGAGTTTTGCGCTCCAGACGTACCTACCACCTTAGAAGATCGAGCAGAATCGGATTTCTTCTCCTCTGCTCTTTCTTTTTTGTCGGTTTCGTACAAATCCAGCAATTTTTGAGCCAGTTCACCAATTTTGTGTGTGGTGTCAGCCGACGCGAACTCTTTCGTCAAGAGAGCTTCAGCTCTGGCTTTCAAGCCCGGAAGACGGGTTTCCAGCATATTGCCTAAAACACTTTCAAGGTTAGTGAACTTTGGAAAGAAAATTGAAAGTTTGGTTTTAATAAACATCATTGCCCAAACCAGCATTAGGGTAACGTTGTTTAACCTTTCATATTCCCAACCTTCCACACATTTCAAATGTGCCTTATTTAGGAGGTAAATAGCTCCGAAGAAATTTTTACAAGTAGTCTCCTCAATCCTGCAATCTTCCAGCATATTGGTTGCACTGAAAAGATTTGCTAATCCATCCGGCGGAAGAGACCGAAAGTCTGTCAGGCGAACATGAGCGCATTCATGGATGAGAAATCCCAAAAACGCCTCTTTGTCACCTAACGTCGATTCTTCCGACAAAATGGGTAGAACTATGGTTGAACCGTCAGTGTGAGGTACTGCGTTTCCTTCAAAGCAAACATTTACTCCAAACTTATCAGCTAAAGATTTAGCTGTGATAGGTAAGCTGCGAATAAACGCAGCAGTTGCAGCGTTAGCCATTGCCATCTCCAAAAGAAAAAGCGGAGACAGCGTCCCTTGCGGGGAGGTGTCCCCGCAGGGTTAAATTTAATTAAGAGTCTTTCGCCTGAAGGCAAAAAACATTGAGTAAGAAGGATTGTTACTATTTGACTCCAAATCTAAGAATCCAGCTGAACGATAGAATTCAGCTGCTCTGCTATTTTTAGGTTGAACATAAACACCATGCGATGCAACAGGTGATTCTTCAGCCAAAAGTAAGGCAGAATTGAGTAGGTAATGCCCTACTCGCTTTCCTTGGATTTTTATATCAACAGCTAGTCTCCCTAAAAGAGTTACAGGAATTTGGGTATAACCACTTCTTAGTTTCATAGCCGACAGCAATGTCCTGCTAATACAAAAAGAAGATAAGGTGAAATACCCTAAAGGAATTTGATCAAGAAGATCGTCCGTCAAAACATAGCAAGAACAATCTCTGTTTCTCACACATTGAGACGCATAGCATCTGAAAAATGTGTTTAGATTCTCTTCCCCGCAATCAAATAGATCCCTATTGTGTTGTCTATTTAATGGAAGAAGTTTCATCAAAACTCCTTAAACAACCTGAAATGTCTATGGGATTTTTCTCAGCGTGCAACCTTTTATTGGCTTCTTCGAATAATTCAGGAGCCATAATTGCTTTGAGAATTTTTTCTTGGACTTCGACTGGAACAGGCGTTTCCCTAAAAGATACATTTTTAAATCTTTCCAGAACAGAAAGAGTTTTTTCAGTAACAGCCGCTGCTATGAAGTTCTTCACAGTTTGACCGCTCATTGCTGATGCCTCTTTCATAAGTTGAAAAGTATGTTCAGGTAATGCGCTTTCAATCCTTTTTTGCATATAGATTTCTCCCGAATATTTCCCGTATATTTTACGAAAAATAGTCGGATAGAAAATTTGCCTTTTTAACATTTTGTATGTCTCTAAAATCCAGAGACTTCAACCCCTTACGGAGCCGAAGCCCCGTAGGGTTGAAAAACAAGATCAGAACCAAAAAGTAGCAGGTTCCTCTTGAACCTTTTCAGGTTTCGGAGAAGCCGGTTCCGGAGACTTCTGTGTCAGAGGCTCGGCAGATACAACCACAAAGTGATCAGCATCTCCGCCCCTTTTTGCAATCTCTTCACGAAGAAGATCCGCTACAGAAGCTTCAGACTTAACTTCTTGTTTCGTCACCTCAGAAGTTTCTTCAGTTACAGCCGATTCCAGAGGAATGTCCATAGGATTGGAAACTTCTTCTTTTTCCGTTACTTCCGTCTGGGAAGATTGATTATCAAGTCCTTCAAACAGAGACATACCTTCATCCGTATCAGGCGTTGTCTCCTGTACGGGTGGTTCGGATTGCTCGGGTTGATTGGATTGTGCGGATTCAGGAATATAAGAACCAACTAAAGAACTTATATTCGATTTTCCGCTGATAATGTCTTCTGTAAGTTTCTGGGATGACAAAATTGTCATCAAACCAAATAAACGCCAGTAGTCGGAACCTCTTAATTTGCCCTTCGAAGGAAGCAGTTTCGCCTCGCTTTGAATCATCCTGCGAAGCGAACGGATTTCAGGATTCAAAAACTCCAAGGAATGAAGTTTTTTCATCATTCTGAAAATGACTGCTTTAGCCTTTTGAGTAACTTCCTCACTTCCGGTAATGGAAGTTGAAAGGTATTTCGCAGCTTCTTCTCGAATTCCTTCAAGAAGCACACCGTAAAGACCTTCAACCTCTCTTTCGAGACTTTCGGTTTCACCTTCGAGAGGTGTAACCTTGTTCACCACGTAGCCAGCCTTGAATCTGCTCCTCACGTCTTCAACAGATTTTTTATCCGTCAGAAGATTCTGAGCATACTTGGGGTTCTTCTCGCGCCAGTCCTCAAAGTACCTTTCTACGTTCGCACAAAGATTGTCAATCTCTGTTTTGAATTGTTGGACATAATCGTCCAGCAAGGGTTTCAATTCATCGAGCTTTGAAAGCTCTATTGCGAAACCTCCGAGAAAAGGCAACCCAATTGAACCGCATTCCTTGCGGAAGTTGTCTCTTAGGTTGCGAAACACGTTGAGGTGTTGCTTATCAATTAGAGCTTTTCGCCCTAAAGACGCAAACTCAGAATCAGGAAGTTCACCGCCCTCACCGATTATAAAATCGGTAGCTTTAAGGACGGTTTCGCCAGTCCAAATTCTGAACTGCGGAGTGATGACTGCAATTCTCTGGAGTTTGTCGAGAGAAGTAAGTTTTGTGTTTTCCATGATTATTTCCTTAATAAGAAAAAACACGGAGACACCAATCCCCCGCGAGGAACGATGTCCCCGCAGGGTTAATAAAAAACTGAAAAAAGAAAGAAGAAATTTCGGTTTCTTCAGAACCAGAAAGCTCCTGTTTCGGAGTTTTCGAAATCGTCCAAATCTCCCGAAAAATGAGTTTGATCCGAATCTCTAAGTCGTTCCCGGTCGTTAAACACCAACTCCCGCGTTTCCGTTGGAGACGGTTTTACGTTCCATCTCGGCTCAGATTTCGGCATTACACAAGCTTTAAAAACATCCTCTGTTATCGGAATTTCTTTCTGTATCAGGTATTTCAAAACTTTGGAACACGAAACCGAAGAAGACGGTCTCGAAGGTTCTTTTGTGATTAAAACACCCGCATAATCGGCGTAGGTATAAAACTCTCCGATCATACCCAGAAGTTCCGACTTAGCTTGTTCCTTCTGACTTCTGTACTTTCTTTCAAGAGAAACTGCTTCAAGATAACGTTCCGCAGCATCCCTCCATAAAGCTTCATCCTCTGCCGATTTTGGCAACCAGCCGGTTTTATCTCTTGGAGGTCTCTTTTCAAGTACAGCCTTGAAGAACTCTTCCCCTTTCTGCTTTATTTCGTTGATGACGTTCTCATCTCGGGTGATTTCAAACTCTATCAACTCGTCTCCGTCCAAAAAAACCAGATGAGCCAAGAGGGAATCTGAAACCATAAGCTGATGTTGCACTTGGATAAAATATCTTTTGTACGCATCGCTGTTTTCCCGCCGAATTTTCACATCCATAATCGTGATGCCGTCCGGATAGGGACATTTAATTTCCAAGACTTCACCGCTGGTTGTATATCCGTCAAGTGAAGCCCTGAAAATAGGGTTGGCATCCGATTCCACGCAAAGCGGAGAAGCAATATCACCATGTTTGAGTTCCCAAAGGGAACGTGCATAGTCTTCATGCTCCACACCCCAACGCACCGCCGGTATCTCGGATAAGTCAGCCAGCTCCTTCAATCCGGTTTTTTCTGCCCAAAGCTCAATGGAGTTTTGTTCAGGAACAAGACCGAAAAGAACAGGACTGTCGGTGGCAGTGACGCCAAGTTTGCGCCACTGTTTCCACTCATCCGTGCGTTGGTCAAGATCGACCACGCGCATATTGCCTCCTTAGATACCTTCCAAACCTTGTTCCGAGGGCAGGTAGAAATCATCTTCTGAAGCATTTTCTGCGGTTGCGGCCGAGGGTGCCGTCACTTCAATAACTTGAGAACTTTCTGCCGCCTCAATGACTTGAGGAGGGTTAAGTTTTAACTGAAGCAAACGACGGGCCTCTTCTCTTTGAGCAGGGTTGATTTGGACATCGACCCAAGCCATCGGATCGAAGCCCCGCACGTTTTTAGAGCGAACGACTGCTTGTGCTATCTGGCGTTCGAGCAATTCTTTGCTCAGAACAGGATAAACAGAAGCTTGCGCTCTTCGAACCATCGGTTCATTTGTCTGTACGGGGAATGACTCATCCATCTCCCGCACCGCATCCTCATCGGAAATACCCGACACACCGAAAGCGTATCGAATAGCCTGAATCATCGTCTTATGCTCAAGCATACGACGCGGATGTTTTTTCCACGGACCTGTATCCATGAATACTTCAGACAAATACTCCCGGTGCTTAATGGGAAGATCAAGACCATCTTTCTTTATGCTGACTTCACACCATTGAGGAAGAGCTTCCTTGCCCATAACCATCGAACCGTCGGGACCAAAGGTTGTTTCAAAACCTCTGAACGTAGGCTGGCGGTGCATAATTTTTAACCAACCGTCAATACTGACGAGAGGCATAATGGCTCCGTTCTTATTTCTGAAAGCGTAAATTTCCTTCAAAAAAGGATTGAGACCATATTCGTTTGCAACGACTGCCAACGCAAGCAATTCTTCGCTTGAAATTTCTCCGTCAGCTTGTCGAAAGCAAGTTTGTTTCAGAGCTTTTGCCAATTTACTTGGCTCTACTCCGAATCTTGCAGCAAGCTGACCCATTAACTTCGCACCGTTTAAAGATGTTCCGTCAATTCCGGAATTCAAGTTCGGCACTGCCGGGGTTTGAACAGTTGTAGTAGTTGATACCAAATCAGACATATCTATCTCCATAAAAGAAAAAACGGAGACAGATTTTCCCTGCGAGGAAATCTATCCCCGCAGGGTTTGAATTAAGAGAGAATTGGACTAATCAAGCCACTTCCCGCCTAATATGCTCATGCAAATGCTAAAAACAGCGGTTTGTTCCGCAGCATTTAAGCGATTTGCATAACAAAGTTTTAAAGCATCCTTTACAGGATTCTGCGAACCTGCATAATCTTGCATAAGTTCTGTCCAGAAGCACAAACAACGAGTGCTCATAGGAGCCGTTAACTCTCCTTCTATATAAGACTTGCGAATTTTGTTCGCGCATCTTACAAGTCCGGTCAAAATCTGCGAAGAGATGTTTGAGAAGAGCTTTTTTAGAAGAACGGTTTCGATTCCTTCGGACAAATAATCCACACGCATCAGTCTGTAACGGTCCATCGCAGCGACGTTTTGAGAAAGGACGCCGGTGTAAGAGCCAGTTTCGTCTCCGTTGCCCGCCGAATTAGCGGTAACAACGACGCGAAACATAGGATGCGGTTGGATTTGCTCTCCTCCGTTCTGAGTAATGGTTAAAGGTCTCCCTTCAAGCACGTCATTCAGACCGGAAAGTTGAGCCGGATCGCATAAATCGACCTCGTTTAACAGAAGAATACCGCCTGATTTCATAGCACGGGCCAAAGGACCGTAAATGAATTTCACAGAGGGTTGTTCTCCCGGTTTTGAGATAACCATTGGTCGTCCCACGAGATCGTCAAATTCCATCCTGCTGTTGCAGGTAATGGAGTACACAGGATAGTTCAAACGGCCCGCAAGTTCCGTAATAACGGAAGTCTTGCCGGAGCCGGTCGGACCAGCCAGCCAAAGAGCGTGTCCGTGAGGACGTGCCAAAAACAGCGCGACATCTCGGAACAGGCTTTTTGTGAAGACGTAATCCTTGTGAACCATTGGAACCATCGGATTCTGAGAAGGTTCAAAACCTTCTAAAGAAAACTTTTCGGGCAACTTAATAAATTTTCCCGAAGTTTCGTCCAACAATTCTGGAAAATCGGATCCTGTATAAAGTTTGGTTTGTAGCATAGCTGCTGTCTCCATAAGAAAAAACGGAGACAGCGACCCTGACGGGGAACTATCCCCGCGAGGGTTAATAATTTGTTGAAAGAAGCTCTTAAAGCTTCTTTTCAGATTTTTGAACTGCCATTGACTCCTTCATCAAATTTATGCGAGGAGACCCCTGCTTTCAAGCAGGGGAGGAAGAGCCTCCTGTTTTTGTTAAGTAAAAAAGTTTGAGACGGATACTCTCAAGTTCCGCCTCCTCTCGATCTTTCGACCGGTTGTGATCCTTCGCCAATGTTGGAAGGGGTTTCGTGCCGACAGCACCGCTCCTACCTCTCAGAGCTTTTAACCATCGGCCGCAGAGCGCGGGACTAGGATCTGCATCCCGCGGTGCCTATAGGTTCCCGACCAACGTAGTCCGCCAAACGACGGCCTGAGGCTAGTCAACTAGAGGCTTTTTCAAGCCTCGGCCTTTAGGCCGAGGTAGTTGACGCAGAAAAGGTGCGATTAAAAACAAAATCACGCCTACTCTACTTTTTCAGATCTTTTTCATCGGGCAAATACTTAGAGATGCAAAAAAGTACCATGCCCAATACAAAGCAGAATGTGTTGAAAAAAAACAATGTCCACATTACAGCCTCCTTATTGCCAAACCAAGTCCAAGAACATAAAGCAACATTCCGAAAAGGGTCAAAGCATCGGCCAAAATAAAACTTTGCCGTAGAAAGATACCAACAGCATAGCCGGAAATTACCATTTCAGAACAGGTTTTGAGGGTTAGCAAACAATCCCTCACATCCAATCTTGAAAATGTTAACTTCATTTTGCCTCCCGATGAGAAAGTTGAAAAAACCTTTCCAGTAATCCGGGGCAGGACTTGGGCAATGCTCGGAAAATTCTGCAATGCAGAATTTGTGTTGAATCTCTGTAAATTCCCTATGTTGTTCATAGGCAAAAAATAGAGAAATCAAGAAATATGCCGCAGTTAATATAACCAAAAGCGGCACAATCCATTTTTTCATAGAAAAAGCTCCATAAAAGCGGAGCTTTTCCCCTTCGGAGAGAAGCCCCGCAAGGGTTTCAGAAAAAACTAGAAAAGTTCCTCGTCTTCAGAAGAAGTCTGAGGCCGTGTCTGGGCAGGAGCTGGAGCTTTACGCTGAGGCTGGCTGCGAGACTGTGGCAGTTGAACGTCTTTTGTAGGGGACGAAAGAATCTGGAATTGATCAGCAACTATATTGCAGAACATTCCTTTTTCCGTCTTTCGGTAATCGAGACTGCCGACAACCATAACCAAACAACCCTTTTCGAGTTTTTCAATTATTTTTTCAGCATTTCCAAAAACAGTAACGTTGTGCCAAACGGCTTTGTGAGTCCAGGCACCGTTTTCTTTGACGGATGATTCAGTTACAACGGAACAAGTTAAAAACTTGCTTCCGGAAGCGGAAGAACGCATATCCAAACTACCGATACGACCGACTAAAGTAACTGCATTTAAGCTTTTGTAGTTAAGCATAATTAACGCCTCCATAAGCGTAAAAAAATCCTTTGAAGGCGCAAAACCTTCCCTTGCGGGGAGTTCTGCCCCGTCAGAGGAGGTTAAAAAAGGGCGGATGCCCATCTAAAAAATCAGTGGAAAACTTCCAAGAAAAGAATCCCAAAGATCAAGGTTAAATACGGGTACGCGCACAGCTTGTTAAGCCGGATGCCCGTGTAAAGAAAAAAAACAGGAAAGCGCACAGCCGATGAAAGCCGGATTCCCGTTAACTGAAAAAACGGAAAAGCGCACAGTCTGTGAAGACCGGATTTCCGTAAGTATCAAAACAAAAGAGCGTTTTGACAAAAGTCCAACAACGCACGCGATGACCCGCCAAGGTCAAGGGGTTTGTCGGGGAAAAAGGAGGAATAAACCTCCCGTTACCGCATCTCGGGCTAGGAGACTCGGACCGAAATCACGCGATCGGCGCGCCAAGTGGCAAATGCCACAAGTGGAAGGTACAAAAAATCAACCCGAAGGTTGACTCTATATGAAATCGGCAGACGCAACTTCCCCGTAATGAAAGATCACCAAATGACCGCTTTTGCGAATCATTCCTCTTTCCGGCAAGTTGCGGTTTTAGCTTCCTTACCGCGTAACGCAGATTGTCTTTCAAATCCGCCACCAAAGCCTGAAGCAGGGCCGATAACATGGTCTGCACGACCAAGAAATTCAGGAACACCAGTTCCGTGCCTCTTAATCTAGCACAAAACAAAAACAGAGCCAATTACATTTGCGGAACATTTTTTTCTGACATGAAACTCAAAGGTTTCGTCAAATTTCGCAGCAGGAGAAGAAATTCAAAAGCTTATCTTAGAGACATAACCTCAATTTAATATGGAGAAGTTGTGACTAACGTAAGCATCTTAAAGAGAGTTGCATTTATATGTTTTTCTGCACTTTTCGCAGGAAACGTATTTGCAGCCGCCTCAGTTAATGATCGTCCAGACACCTCCTCTTCTTTTTATGAAAATTCGGAAGACGGTTGGTTCTGGTATAAGGACGAAAAGGAAGAGCCGAGAAAGCCTGAACAACTTAAAAAACAAACTCCCAGTCCTCAGGAACAACTGAAGAATGCAGAAAATCCCGAAAAGGCTTTCTCAGTTGCTTGGCTGCGAAAGAACATTCCGCGATACTTGGACTTAGCAATTGACAATCCGACTCCTGAGAACGTCCGGGCCTTTCTTCTAATCCAGAGAATAATGTTGGATAAGGCAGAAAACTTCTCTCAAGCGGTACAGTCGCAAGTCGTCGGAGATGTTTTGATTGACGAAAGCGCAAGACGTGGTTTTTCCACAGTCGCGGCAAACACTCTCAATGCAAAAGGAACGGAAGAAGCCAGAAAACTTATTGCATCCTTGAGTGATAAGGTCGGGATCTTTTTCTTCTTCTCATCAACTTGTTCATACTGCAAAGCCCAAATTCCAATCTTGGGATACTTTGCCAAACGCTATGACATTGCCATTATGGGAGTGTCCGTAGATGGAATCGGCTTCCAGACCCAAGACGGCAAAGATCCTTTTCCGTGGAAACCGGATGCGGGACTCGCGCAAAAGCTGGGCCTAAGCCAGGTCCCTGCCCTCGTTCTTGTAACGCCAAAAGGTGATGCAGAGCCGATATCTCAAGGAATTCTTTCTCTAAACGAAATCGAGCAAAGAATACTTTTGGTCTCCAAACGCAAGGGTTGGATAAAAGAAGAACAGTTCGAAAAAACCCGTCCTATGGTTGAAGGCATGAGGAATGATCTTTCCAAAGCGCTTCAGACCTCCTCTCCCTTATCCGAACAGAAATTAAGAAGCTATCAGGAAGCTGACGGTTTCATTCCTCCCGACAGATTGGTGCCGCTGGTCACTATGCGAGCCAAGGTTACAAATACCGACATGAGCACGGTAAAGAGTCTCAAAAATGCGGAAAAAGCTGTCAATGAAATGAAGTCTGTCGCAGAAACTTCCAAGAAAAAATAGGTTGTTCTTATGAGAATCAAATCTTTAGTGTTAGCCACAGCCCTGGCGTGTTCCTGTGTGATCCAGCCCGCGAATGCCGGAATACAAGGGACAATGGAATCAATTTTCAACAGCATGACCAACACCAGCAAACCGGGCGTTTACGAAGGCATTCGTAGAGGCGTCGTAACGGGTGGCGGATTAAGCATTCACAATCGTATTGTCAGTTCTTCCAACCTCCTATCAATTGCTCCTCCGGATTGGAGAGGAGGATGCGGTGGCATCGACTTTTTCGGCGGTAGCTTTTCTTTTATCAATGCAGATCAATTTGTCCAGCTCATGCGGGCTATTGCAGCCAATGCTGCGGGCTACGCTTTTTCGATTGCCATTGACACCATCAGTGCGCAAATCGGTCTGAATATCAAAAACCTTGTACATGAAATTCAGCAGTGGGTTCGCCTTCTGAATAATTCTTGTGAAGCAGCTATGGTTATGGTTGACGGCGTGGCCGGACAAGGACCGCATTGGCAGAATTTCAAAACAAGAGTCGAGAGAATTGCCACATCCAAAGGCACCTCAAGTGACGACTACGCTGCAAAAACCATTGACGATTCGATAGGAGACACACTCACTATCGAAGAAACCAAGAGAAAACTGGGCAATATTGTTTATCGGTCTATGGTTGAGCAAAATGCCACCACATGGTTCCCCGGCGGGGACAAGGATTCCATAGAAGAGATGATGTCCTTGTTCGGAACAATTATTGTCAAAGAGGGCAATAAAGTTGACGGTAAGACTAATGTGGAAGTCGAGTACAAACCGGGGATTTTGAAATTCAAATCTCTTGTGGAAGGCGGAAACAATCTTACGGTTTATAAATGCGCCTCCTATGAAAGCGGAATTGGCGACCTAGAGAAAGGTTGTGTAGAAATGATCCCGCAAGACGGACGCACCATCATTTCTCTTAAAGAAAGATTTGAAGACATTCTCTTAGGCAACACTTACCGCACAACAGGAGTACCGGGCGGCATCGTTGTGAAATTTAACGACCCTAAGAACGGGGAATTAACAGCTCAGGAACAAAACCTCTTAGCCCATATCGGCCCCTCTTTTGGAGTGCCGATTCAAAAACTTTCCACCTTAGATCCAAGCATCACGGCCTTATATATTCAAGAGGTTCTTCCGATCATCACCGTAGAAGTTTTATACGACATGACCAAACAGCTTGGAAATTCGGTTCGCGAAGCAGTACAGCAAACAGATTCTTCCTATTCATCTGAAGCACTCAAACAAATTGAGGAGAATGAACGAAGCATAAGAGCCGAAGTCGAGGACTTGAGAAAACAATACGGAACGATTTCCGAAGCACTTAAACGCTATGAAACTTTCAAGAATAATCTTCCGGATCCTCAAGGAGACTCCGCCAAGACAGACGCTCCAATAGGCTCATTCCCAATCAGAATGAATTAACCCGCAAGGAGGCATCTATGTTGGAATTTTCAATGTACAGCATCGGAAGCGGGCGATTCTTGCGGGAAGTCTTCAATGCCGTTGCAATGCTCACCGGAACCGGAGATTTTATAAAGGCCGTTGCAATCGCAATGTTATTTTCAGTCATCGTCGTCTGTCTTCAGGCAGTTTTAAGAGGCGGAAGAAGTATTGCTTGGGAGCACGTGCTTTTAGGGTTTATTCTCTTCGGAATTTGTTTCGGATCTCCCTCAAGGGTCATTGTAGAGGACGTGTATACAAACGATGTTTACACCGTTGATAACGTTCCTTTGGGAGTTGCAGCCTCCGGCTCCATGATTTCGAAAGTGGGTTACGGTCTGACGGTGTTGTTTGAAACCGGTTTTGGCTCCGCAAACAGGGTTACTGATCTTCCGTACCTTAGTTCGCTTAAGTATTTAGTTATTGCAGATCAGGACGCCAGCTCCGGCTTTATGCTTGATGGGCTTAGCACGGAAACAGGAGTTGATGTGCGAGCCAGTCTGGGAGCTTACATTAAAAACTGCACAGTTCCTGCACTGAGGATTGCGAAAAAAGATAGAGCTTCCGCCACCCAAATGAATGTGCAGGATCTTCTTAAATACGGAAGCGAGGACAACGTTAAAGGCTCCGTTATTTATTATTGGGGAAACGGAGGAAACAACAAAAAAGAGGTTACTTGTAAAGAAGCATACACAGAACTTAATACCGACGTTTTCTCGAAAATTACGAACGATAATGTCAGCAGCATCCTGAATAATTCCCTCCAAAGCATGAATTCGGGATCAACGCCAAACTATCAACTTACTATCAATGATGCCTTTACGTATTTAGATGTCTCTACCCAAGAGCAACAGAACTTTGCTCTTGCTTCGATCATTACTCCTATCTTCCAATACGCCTATCAACATTTTTATACCCGCTCAGAAGCCTTGGCGGATACTATGGTCGCGCAGGCTCTTCAACAAAGGAATTATCAATGGGTATCTGAACAAAGCCTTTGGGCCACTGTCGTCATGCCGTTGATGACTTTCTTCGAAGGTTTCGTTTATGCCATAACGCCCTTCTGTGCCATGCTTTTCTTTTATGGAATGTTTGGGTTGGGGTTGATCGGTAAGTATCTGCAAACCCTATTTTGGATTAATTTGTGGATGCCGATTATGGCGATCTGCAACCTCTACATATCCTTATCGGTCAGCGGTCAACTTAAAGGCATAAATCTGGGAAGTATGGACGGTGTATCCACTGCTATTTCCACTCTACAGAATCAAATCGCCACGGGTGGGATGCTTATGACCGCAACTCCGTTGCTTGCACTAATGGTTGTAACCGGAAGCACATACGCCTTTACAACGCTTGCGAGCAGACTTAACGGTGGAGACCACGTAGACGAAAAAATTATGGCGCCCAGTTCTGTAAAAGTTGGAGATGTGTTCGACCAACAGGCTTTCCAGCAAGCCAATCGAGGTGCGGGTCATTTGTCTACCGGCAAACAAGCAGTTTACGAAAATATATCGTTCGGTCAGCAGGTAAGTTCTTTGATTTCGAGTTCCGATCAACTCGTAAATTCAAAGATGGATAATTTCATAAAGACCTTGTCACATAACAAATCTTTGGCTCAAGAAATTGGCAATACAAAATCCGCCATCGAGAGTAATACTGATGCCTTCCTTGATCGTTTCGATCATATGAGTGCCGCTGACCAAGCACGAGTGGTTCAGGACGTTGAGTCTGGAAAAATGGGCGCCAAAATTGACATTGGAGGAGGAGTCAGCGCCGTATTAAACATGGACAGAATAAATAAGCACGTTTCTGCTTCAGCAGCCGCCGGAAAATTAAAAGGTCTTGGTGCCAATCTTGGTTTAAGCGGAGGAGTAGACGGGAGCTTCTCAAATCAACTCAGTTCAACTAATTCCTCAAATTACCGTGATTCTCTTCAGAAAGGAGTTCAATATTCTTTTGCGAGGAATATTGCTTCAGCAAACGCCAGTCAGTTCTCTGATAAAAATACAATGGCTGACATTTCTTCGATGCAAAGGGCTGCGGGAGAAGTAAATCAAGCATCCCAGAGTTTTACCGCGGCTCAGTTTTTAGCGAATAGTCTCAACGGTTCGTATTCTGCCCCATCTAATGTTCTGGCAAAACAAATCATTGACCAAATTGATAACGGAGGCAGTGAGGGTCGAAATATGCGTGAGGCCCTTACACAGGGAGAAGCACTTTGTGACCCAAATGCCGTAAGACAAAGAATGACCTCGATGATGTCTGCCTCCGGAGGCTTTTTAGATGCCAAACAAGCCAGAGTTGCAGCAACATTGGAGTTGCTCTCTGACGGCACTGACATAGAAAAACAAAAAGCCTTGTGTGCCATTGGAGCAGAGGTCGGAAAGAATCCAACCACTCTTGGTAATTACGCTCGTTACGCTGGAACCTTAAACAGACCCGACTCACCTGACAGTATTGGAGATGTGGGTTTCGGAGAAGGACAATTTGCTGGATACCGTGCTAAAGCCGGACAAAAAATTGATTCAACTGTCCCTCACGTTAACATAGAAGAAAAAAGCAATGAACAAGCCTCTGCCGTTATGAACGAATCTAGTCATTTGGTTCGAAGCGCTCATAACACCGCTGATTTTCTTAGAAAACACTCTTAGTGATTTCTGCGAAACCGAAGCACTACGTCCCAAGAGGACTAGTGCTAAGGTTTCGGCTCATTCGCGATTTATAGTAAGAAAAAAAGGAGAAAAAGATGATTGTGGGTTTTGTATTGTTCATCGGCCTAATGGCTTCAATGTTTATTATTTACAACCCTCCTTCCGACAAAGAGATTGCATCGTATCAAGCAAGATTAAAAAAAGAATTAGAGGAAAAAGACCATGGGATTCTTAAAGATTGACCAACTCGATGAGTTTTATTTCATAGGAATATTTTTGGCTCTTGTTTATTGTTTCCTCAATTACAAGTTGCTATCCCTAAGAGACGACTTACATTATTTTTCTTGGAGAAGAAAAGTTCTGAATTACTATTACAGAGGGAAACTGCTCAACGAAGCGACTCAAAATATAGAGTTGTTGAAGCAAAAGAGAAACCGGCAATTTCAAACAATCAGAACTCTCAAAGCTCAAATCTCGAAACTTGAATCGGGAGGCCAATAATGCAGATGGATGTTGGTTCTTTGTACGCCCTTGCCCTTTTTATCGCAATAGAAGGAATGATTCTGTTTTACCTAAAACAGGATATTGAAATCCTTAAAAGCAATAAACAAACCTTCGCTAATTCGTCTCCTGAAGAAAGAATTGAGTTGTTTCTCTACTCAAAAAAAGACGAAGAAACCTTAGAACTTGAAAAAAAACTTCAAAGGCAAATTGCCTCCAACGATAGATACATTAAACGGCTAAAAAATCGTTTGCAGAAGTCCCAAGAAATCTCCAAAAATGGGAAGCGTTGGGCAAGTCAGATTTGAGCCTGTAGCTGACTTGGGAATTTGGCGAGTCATTTGGAAAAACAATGATCAAGAAAGAAGGGATATCGGCTGTTTGGAGTTGACAGGGCCGAGAGGTTTTCTTTTCACTCCAACCTGTTCTTTCATTCTTGAAAGTGATAGGCTGTTCTCCTTTTTGTTCTCCCAATTTAACAAAAAATTTTTTGACAATTTCGATGAGGCAAAAAAGTCCATCCGGTGTGAGCTGAGAAAATTTTCCAATCAGCCTGAACAGTGAATTTTTTGTGGCCTGTTGGATTTGTCTTTTTTGGATCCTTTTCGGGTGTGTCTCTCAAAATTTATAGCGCAGAATATGGAAAGGACAGAACATCAGAGATCCAATTCTCCATTCTGAGATTTAATCAATCAAAAAGAGCAACGATGCGCGAAGAGAAAATGTTGGAAAAAGCTGTAGTTTTCGATATTGACGGTACCCTCTGTGACGACACATCCAGAAGAAAAGAATATTTGACCAAAGGGGATTGGAAAAACTACTTACTGGATTGCCAAAACAGCCGACCGGTTGAATGCACACGAGTTCTCTTGGATTACTATCTTCACAAAGGTTTTAAAGCTGTTTTCGTCACAGGCAGGCCGGAAGCCCTAAGAACCAGAACAAATCATTTTTTAACTTCTCTAGGGTTACGCATTAACCAATATGAATTGCTCATGCGGGAAGACGGCAACACAGACAGTGAAGCCGTCCTTAAAAGAAAATTCATGTCTATGTTGGTAGGCGCCTACAATATAGAGACAGCCCTTGACTGCCGTCCCGAAGTTCGAGAGGTTTATAAAAGTCTCCAAATTTCTTCCGGGTCACTTTTTGACATTGATTATCCACCTTACTCTTTGAAAGAAGAACTTGCTAATGACGACCGGCCCTTTTCCTCCAGATACAATTTCCGGCAGCGCGTTGAGGATTACTGTGCTCAACGTTTCGGGTTATGGCGCTGGGAAGAAATCAGAGACGAGCTTCTAACCCACTTCAACAGCAAAGGCAAAGAATTTACCTACAGAATTGTTGAAGACGGCGGTAAGTATTTATTCTTCAGCAGAGAACTACTTATGAAACGGGAAACCAAACTTTCGGAATTTAAACGCCATTGGATTCCCGGAAGAACTTCCTACAAGTCCTTAGCCATTCACATTGATGAACTCCCTGTAAAGGTTAATGACCGAAATCTTTACTACGCAGATGCCTGGATTCCAACTGATGGAATCCGTGATGTCATTCTTACAGACGGGAAGAAAGCTGAAGCTACCTTTACAGATGAGAAGGGTTGGGACTCTCCTGTCGCTCGCTTTTTCGCCAGTGACGGAGAAACAGTTAAGCACGCCGACATTGAAGAATATAACTATGTGCCGGATGCCGATGACGATTTAAAACATGAAGCTTTTGAAAAGCTCTCTCCTCGAATTAAACAAGTCTTGGAAAGAATTCGCTTAATTACCAGAGCCGGAAAGTTCACTTTCGAAGAGTTCGCTGCGGAGGTGATTGATCCCCAAACAGGCAAAGTTTATCCGAAATACCAAACAAATACGGGGGAAAATCAACTCCGAGATATTGAAAATGAAAACTTGATTCGCTTGGCTTGCAGCCGAAAATGGAAGGATTACTACATTAAAGTCACACCGCGTTTTGGACAATATTTCCAAACTTATTCAAAAAATCAGCCTGAATACAATTGAACGTTAAGAAAAGGATAATCAACAAGGCCCGCTGTTTTAAAGCGGGCCTGTTCAATTTGTATCAGTCTGAAATGTTAGAAGTTGTATCTGTATTTAGCCTGCAAAGCCTGATCGATTCTGCCGTAACTGCCGCTTCCAATGCCGTAGCTGATACCGAGCGAATGATTGCCTTTCACCGCATTCAATCCAAATTTGGCGTTATACATTAAATTATTGGCAATGCGAACGTCAAAGGAATCCGATGCACAGTTGTTGGCCAGACCCACTTTGTTCTCAACCTTGCGGTCTCCGAAATTTGGAATAATAGTCAAGTCAGTGAACGGCATGACCTCAGCTCCGCCTTGAGCCTTCAGATTGGCATTGAACGCAACGCCGAAAGGAATTTCAATTAAGTTGGCCTTTTCGCTGTCATAGTTAAAGCCTCCGGCACTGAAGCTGTCCATATCAATATGTTTGTAGCGAACTCCGATATGAGGCGTAACTGTGATGGATTCAGTCAATGAGAGAGGTTTTTCAAAACGGACCCCGGCGGAAACGACTTTCACATCCGGTTTGCCTTTGTATCCCTGGAACTTGATTTCATTCTTTGTTTGGAGATAGCCGACCGAACCGATCATGTTGAAGTATTCGTTTGACCTGACACCGTAGAAATTAAGACCGTAGTAATCCACTTCATTCTTGATGCCTACTCCGTTTCCCTGTCCGCGTACGGACCCAGTACCGAAACTGACGGAAACACCGGCAGCATAGTAGCGTCCAAAAACGTAGTCGCTACCGATAGTCACTCCTGCCAAATCGCTCTTATAACCGTAGGTTGTCGAACCGGCGGAGAAACGGTTTGCTTTGCTGAAAGAGCCGTTCAAGTCAATCCAAAGGTCTGCACCGGATTTGCCATGTGCATAGTCGGCAAGTACAGAACCGTGGGATTCGATAACATCCAGCTGGATATTGGCTGCGTTTATTGCTGCTGTTTGAGCCCCAGAAGCTGTGCCCATAAGAGCAATGTTATTCAAAGCTGAAACAGCTTGAGCCGCAGTAGTATCGGTAGTAAGTGCAATAATTCTTTCGGCTCCTGGCCCTGAAGCGGTTAAGGCCTCGTTAATAACATTCGGAGTAAGAACATTGGCGCCTAATGCAACGGCAGCACTTTGAGAAACAATCTGATTATTCTCGACAACTTTCAAAAGATTGTCTGTGACAACAGTATAGCCGGAAGGAGCGGAACCGTCAGAAGTTTCAAAGACGGTCGTTCCGTCAGCAATTTTTACTGCATTAACCAGTTTAACGGTGGAACCGTCTTCTGTAGAGGCTGCACCGACAGTAACAAGAGGAGTACCTTCTGTGTAGTCATCAGTTGCGACAATCGCTAAAGTACCGTCTGAGAGTAAGGATAAACTGTTATTATCATTCGAAGTTGCTGAAGCAGAGCCTCCGACAGAAGTTTTACCGTTTAACGTTGTTCCTGCTTTGACTACTAAAACGGAGCCTCTCGTTGAATGGAGGACAGCAGATGCCTCTTCAGGTGTTAAACCAATAGATGCTTTGCCTTGTATGTTTAAAGCCCCCATCCAAGAGCTACCGACAATTCCATCGAGAATAAGAGAGCCTTCTCGAGCTACTAATACTTCTCCATTTCCCTCAAGTGCGGTTTTTGCCCGAACAACAGAAGAACCAGTAAATTTTAAGTTGGAGTCATTGTTATGAATGCCGATTGAGTTTCCCTGCTCGCTGATTGAAAAAAGCTCAGATACCCCTAATTCAAGGTTCCCATTATTCTCCAAATAGATCGCGTACGCCGTCCCACCGTTTTGAGCTATAGAAGTTGCAACAACGTCAGAAATCAAAACTGTACTGGTTGGTTGAACATCGCCATTTTTCTCATTATTAACGAAAATTGCTACAGAGATACCATCCTTAGAGGTTGAGACAGTGTTGATCGTTGTGTTTGCTTTAATAAACATTCCGTCTTTCTCTCCAACGACATGAATAGCATCTCCTACTTGATTATTAATACCAAATGCACTGTTGCCTTTTGCCGAGATATTTAAACTTTTTGCTTCAATTTCTGTTGAGCCAAACTGGAAAGTATTTGTGCCTCCATAAGTTGAATTCAACATACCAAAAGCATTGCCATTATCAGACAAAGCTGAAATGTTTATATTTGAATTCGGATTTAAAAACTTTAAAGAGGCTCCATATTGTGTTCGGGTTCCAAACGCATCTCCCTCAGCGCTTTTTGCTGACAAGTTCACAGTGTCACTGGAAACGTTAATGTATCCAGTGGCTCCGGACGGCCTTAAGACAACTGAATCTCCCTTGCTAGTTACAGAAATAGTTGTTTCCGAACCATTTAAGTTTACAATAGTATCGTTCGGTAGATTTGGATCGCATTGGACATCAATGCCATAAGCAACATTTCTTCCGCCTATCACTTCAATATAGGTATTACCATTGAAATTAGTTGTTGACTGATAGGCAAGCACAGCTTGATTAAGAGCTTCTCCTTCTGAGTTATCCAAATGGAGTTTTATATTTTTTGAATTTAAATTTGCGATTGCTCCATCGCTATTCCAATTTTGTATACCTATTATTCGTCCCGATTTTGATTTTGCTCTAAGTTCAAAATCATCACCTGAAACCTCAAATGTTGCGCCCGACCAAATATCGACACCAATAAGAAGCGCTGTGTCTGATAGTAGGCTGATATTAGTTTCTCCATCTAAGAAAATATCGCCACCGTTTACGCGTATAGCCCGAATCTCAGCGCTTGTCGCGTCAATATTAATTTTTGTTGTTCCGGCTAAAGTTAAAGATGAGTCAATTTGACTTGCTATTCCGTATAGGCGAGAAGCATTGTTGAGGGAGGCTTGATTTCCTACAACAGATAACACTGCGTCGGTTTGTATTGAGTAATTGCCATCGTTCGCTTCAATGCCAACGTATCTAGTGCTATTTTCACTAGAAGCCTCTGTTATATTGATCGTTGTATCTGTGGTAAAAACTGCATCCTGATTAATTATCGAATTATTTGCATAGGCTGCATTAACTGCTAGCGTAAGGAAAGGTAAAAGAATTAAATTACCCCCCCCAACCGCGTCTTGTATCTGCTTAAATTCTGAATGGGCTTTAAATAAGGTTGCGCTGATGAGCGCTAACAATTCTTTTTTACGTGTTGTGATTTCTGTTTTCATAATATTTCTCATTGTTTTAAGGATGAATAAGATAGTGCTTTGCGGGCACAGCTTGTAATTGTAGCTCACTGAATTTTCGCCACCAGAATGAATTGAAATCAAAAGATTACTTTTTCATACTGTTTTTTTTAATCATATTATCGTGTTCAATAGCTGCGTCGAGCCGACCTGCAATCACTGAGGAATTTGCACGATAGTACCTTTGGAGCATTGCCAAGTCTCGATGACCGGTCTGTTTCGCAAGTGCGAGAACATCGAGCCTGGGTTTGTTCGTTACCGGATCAATAGAAGCAGCCCAAGTGGCAAATGTTGCTCGGCTATCGTGGAAATTTAAACCTTCTTCCAGTAATAAGCCGTTTTTATCGCGTTTTGGCCCCAAATCTGCCATATCCCTAATTTTTCTCCAAAGAGCATCCCTTTGTTGAGAATCGAGGGCTGAAAAATAACTTCTTGAATAACCTCCGAAATTTTCTGCAAGGGCAAGAAGTCTTTTTGCTTCTGATGACAAGGCCACATCTCTTTTAAACCCTGTTTTAGTGATTTCTTTTGGCAAATGAATGGTGTTCCCGTTGATCCAATCTGCCTGTAATTGAAGGATTTCCCCGATTCTCATACCGGTTGCACAAGCAAATTCAAAAGCAAGGACAACTAATTGTGGCAGCGTGCGTGGCTCCGATACACCGTCCCAATCTGCACAAAATCTGAGTTTTTCAATGTCCTCAGCAGTTGCAATTCTTTCCCGATGATCGCCGCTCTTCGGTTTACACGACACTTTTGAATAAGGATTAACGGAAAGAAACTTATTTCTGATGCAATAGTTAAAAATAGAATTCATCAGAGTTGTTTCTTTTAGAACGGTCGCCTCGGAAATTGGTCTCTTGCTCGTCGGACTCACATCATTCATTCTATGGTTTATGTACCGTTCAATATCCCCGGGAGTGACATCGACGAGCCGTTTTTCTGCAAAATCTAAATTTTTAAATCTGGCTAAACGAAAGGTCTCGGACCTAAAAGATTTCTTTGTTGGGGTTATCTCCCTGCCATACAAATCAACAGCTTCTGCAAAAGTTAAATAAGCACTTAATTGTGGTTGACCTTCTATATCTTTCAGGAGCATCTTGGCTTCGGCCCGGGTTCGAAAAGTCTTACTTTTTACTTTGGACCCTTCTTTCCATCTAACTTGATATGTTCCCGCCTTAAGTTTGAATAAGTAAGCCATAGACCTGTCCTTTACATTTAGGTAAAACGTTGACGCTTCAGCAAGACGCTTACCTTAGAAACCAGTTGCCAACTTGTGAATTTATTTTCACAGCCAAGAAGACGGTCAACTTACCGGTCACGCTCGGTTGTGCCAGTAAAAAAAGAAGCAAAGTATTTAGGTGCGGAATATAAGACCGGACGGATGTTTTAAGGTTCGAAATCGAGGCTACTTTTTCAGGGAAAATTATTTAAAGTTGCCCAAAATCATCACCCCTAAAATTCACTTCTCCATTCACTAAAAAATCACTTATTTTCAGCAACTATATCAGTAAATGACAGTAATAGACAACGAAAATGCCCGTAAACTCAGGCTTACGGGCATATGCTAAATTCGTTTGGTGCCTTCGATGAGACTCGAACTCACACGACTTTCGTCACCACCCCCTCAAGATGGCGTGTCTACCAATTTCACCACGAAGGCATTTAAATTTTTGGTGCCGTCGGTGAGACTCGAACTCACACGACTTTCGTCACCACCCCCTCAAGATGGCGTGTCTACCAATTTCACCACGACGGCTTGTTTTTCAACTTTTTCTTTCGTTTCCGTCTTCATCAGAACCGAAAGATGATATTCTACCTCGGAATTTGATTTTGTGCAGGCTTATTAGTGGAATCACTAGTATTAGCCGAAGGAACCGGGGATGCAGGCTGAGCCGGAGCCTTCTGTTCAGTCGTAACAGTAGACAGAACGCCGCCTGCAGCAGGAGCCTTACGAACCTGACCGCCGAAGGTCAGCGCTAAAGTAGCGCAGAAGAAAATGGTAGAAGCAACAGCAGTAGAACGGGAAAGGAAGTTAGCGCTTCCCGTGGCTCCGAAAAGAGAACCGGAGGCACCGCCGCCGAAGGCTGCGCCCATGTCGGCGCCTTTACCGTGCTGAAGCAACACTAAAACAATGATTGCAACTGCAGAAATCACCTGCAGAACAACCGCAACCGTAATCAACAAATGCATAATAAATTGTATCCAGTTATTAAATCAGCCCTATTCCGCTGGCGGCCTGGGCAATGGCATAAAAATCCGCAACTTTCAAAGAAGCTCCGCCGACCAGGCCTCCGTCAATGTCATTGCAGGCAAAAAGCTCTGCCGCATTGGACGGCTTGACGGATCCGCCGTAAATAATTCTGAGCGCGGAAGCAGCTTGAGAATCCCGAGATTCTACACTATCCCTCAGTTCGGCGTGAACTAATTGAGCTTGCTGAGGCGTGGCGGTTTTGCCCGTTCCGATAGCCCAAACAGGCTCGTATGCCACCGCTCCGGTAACCAAGGCTTCCGGTCCGATCGCATCGAGAACGGCATTGAGCTGCCCGATCACAACGTCGCTTGTCCGTCCGCTTTCACGCTCTTCCAGCGTCTCGCCGACACAGACAATCGGACGAAGTCCGTGTTCGATGGCAATCTTGGCTTTTGCCGCAACGATTTCATTCGTCTCGCCGTGATACTGTCTTCTCTCTGAATGTCCGACAATAACCCAGGGACATTTAACGTCAGCTAGCATCCCTGCGCTCACCTCTCCTGTAAAAGCACCGGATTCGTGAACGGAACAGTCCTGCGCACCGACATTGATATCGAGTGCGCTTGTCAGAAATTTCTGCTGGAGATAGCGAATGTAGACAAAAGGCGGACACACGGCTAATTCGGTGCTCACGGGAGAAAAAGTTGTGAAAACGTTCGTCCATTGGTCAATGAAATCGACCGAGCCGTTCATCTTCCAATTGGCAATCACCAAACTTCTGCGCATCAGATAACTCCAATACTCTGTTGTAGAAACTAAATACCGAATTTTACTCGTAGTTTTACGACTCGGAGGATTTAATCCACACCACGGACTGCTCGCCGGCACCCTTTTTGCCGTCGTAGCCTTCCTGTGAATTGCCGGTGCGGTTGAGCCACTTTCTCGACGATCCGGAAAGATTCCAGCCGACCTCTCTGCCTTTCGATTGAATGCGTTCTTCCAGCTTCAGACCGAACGTTTCCGGATCATCCTTGAGTCCGGGCTTCTTGTCGTACAGCTGATACCCTTCGCGATATTGCAGCGGAGTCAGATTCGGCATCACGACATTGGCGCCGTAAGAAATGGCAGTTTCTCGGCCCTGAGGATCAAGAACCTGCATCGCAGTCGCCGCCGCAATATTGATATTGCCCATCACCAAACGCGTCACCGCAATCATGTTTAAAGAAAGCTGGAAAAGCTTCTTGTTTTCCGTTTGACCCAAAGACTTGAGATCTCCGCCCTCGCTCATGAGATACGGACCCATACCGATCATGTCGGCTTCAAGTTTCTGGAACAAACGAATATCCGCACACAAGTCTTTCAAAGTCTGCCCGGGAATGCCGATCATCACGCCGGTACCGACTTGATAACCGCATTCTTTAAGCCACTGCAGACACTGCAGACGGTGCTCGAGCTGTTTGGACTTCTTGTGGGGAACGTTATGAAGAAAATCAAAGAGCTCATGATTGGAGCTTTCAAAGCGAGCCAGATAACGAAGATTCTTGCGGTTGCCGCTGGCTTCCGCCCATTCTTCGTATACTTCTTTCGTCTGGTCTCCAAGGCTCAAAGTGATGCCGAGACCGTCCGGAAGGCTTTCTGAGACTGTCTTGCTATGAATCTCCCGCAGACAATCAGAAATAAAAGAGACAAACTTCGGATCGTTTCGCTCTCCAGCCTGAAGACAAATGCTACCGTAGCCGTTTTCCGCCGCAAACTTTGCTGCATCCAGTATCTCTTCCTTGGAGAGTGTATAGCGGCGAACGCCGTGATTATCCTTGCGGATGCCGCAGTAACGGCAGTCAACCGTGCAGACATTAGAGACTTCAATGAGGCCGCGATAGTAAACCTTATTTCCCATGAGCTCGGTTGTCTTCTTATAGGCGGCTTCCTGAAGCTTCTTGCAGTCTTCAGGTTCCGTCAGACTGAGGAGAAACACGATATCCTCATCGTTTAAAGTTTCCTTCATCAAATTTAGGCGCGGAGATCCCTGCCGTCAGGCAGGGGAGGAAGCGCCTCCTCCTTTCGAATTTCTTTTATATAGGTTTGTCTCTTTTCCAGCAGATGCAGCTTCTTGCAGCTGAGGCCTGCTGAAATGCGGGTTCCGTCAAGCTTTCTTACATCAAAGAACCCGGATGATCGGCGGCCGAAAATGAAGCCTTCTTCTCCCTTGCAGGCGACCTTGTCAAAAAGACGGAAGCCTTTGACCTCAAAGGGAGCCTGATTGCGCTTTCGAATGCCGCCTTTGAGGATGGAGAGTTTGTGAATCTGCCGGTTGTTCCGGCGAGTCTGCTTCTGGAAGAAGAATTCGCCGAGTCTTTCGGCACCGAGATTGCCGGCGATGCAGAAAGCATCTGCACAATGCGACTTGGCAATGCCGTTCCTGATCCGTACGTGCTTGGTTCGATAACCGTAAGTGTTGTTCACTTCCAGCTCAGGATGCGACGTCTTCAGGCGGCCCAAAACCTCCCAGCGCATAATTCCCATGAAGGCTTCCGCACGGAGCGACTGCCCGCGCTTGGCCCTCAGCTTCATTTCTCCACGATGAAGCGCCCTATGGCACGTCTCACAAAGCGTAATCAGGTTGCCCGGTGAATCTCCGCCGGTACGTCTGCTTTCCAGATGATGAACATTGAGCACCGGGTCTTTCGATCTGCCGTGACAATGCTGACAAACGT